>JACCDW010882462.1_pt1 | contig 20156 bp, 17 predicted proteins | sample 7449781 | NCBI WGS metagenome assembly JACCDW01 (sample SAMN15323449, study PRJNA562643) | freshwater metagenome | isolation source: river surface water | place: USA:Blue River Watershed | collected 2017-08-18
AGACGAAGGGCGGACAGACGACACGTTCGACGGCACTCGTCGGCAGTAGCTCTCGCAACCCGAGCAGCAACTCGGCGTTACCCGCGAGCGAACCGTGCATCTTCCAGTTGCCAACCACCAATGGCTTGCGTGTCATCGTCATACCCCTGCCTGTACCGCATCGGCGATTCTTTGAGCGAGACTTCGCGCCGTCGCCGACTCCTCCGCCTCGACCATCACTCGAATCAACGGCTCGGTGCCCGAAGCTCGCAACACCACCCGACCGCGACCATCGAGCTCGTTGTTGACCGCCTCGACCACTTGCCGCACCGAATCACGCGAGTAAGGATCGAATCGCTCCTTGACGCGTACATTGATCATCACCTGCGGCAACAACTGCAGACCGGCCGTCAATTCGGCGAGCGACTTGCCGGTATCGCACATGACACCGAGCACCTGCAGCGCTGCGATCATCGCATCGCCCGTGGTGGTCTGATCGAGCGTCAGCAAATGCCCCGAAGTTTCGCCTCCGAGTACACCGCCCGTCTCGCGCAACTTGGCGAGCACATAGCGATCACCCACCGCCGCCCGTTCGAAGCCAATGCCTTTCTCACGCAGCGCACGCTCGAGACCGAAATTCGTCATCAGTGTGCCGACGACCGGTCCACGCAACGTACCGGCTGCGTGCTTAGCCAGAGCAATCACGTAGAGCAGTTGATCACCATCGACCTTGCGACCCAAGTGATCGACCATCACCAAGCGATCGCCATCGCCATCGAGTGCGATACCGACCTGCGCTTTCACGCCAGGCACCGTCAACTGCAACAACTCTGGCGAGGTCGATCCGCAGCCTTCGTTGATATTGCGACCTGTCGGCGAACAGCCGATCGGCACAATCTCAGCACCGAGATCGGTGAGGATGCGTGGCGCAACTTTGTAGCCAGCGCCGTGCGCACAGTCGATCACGATCTTCATGCCCTTGAGGCTCTTGCCCGCCGGGAACGTCGCACAACAAAAATCTTGGTACGCCTTTCGAGTCTTGTCGACGCGCACGGCACGGCCGAGACGTCCCGACTCGACGGTGGTGGCTCCGTTAGCCAACTCGGCCTCGATTAGCTCCTCGGCCTCGTCCGACAACTTGCCGCCCTCGGCATCGAAGAACTTGATGCCGTTGTCATAGTACGGGTTATGGGACGCGCTGATCACGACACCGAAACGACAATTGAAATGGCGCGCCATGAAGGCAATGCCGGGCGTCGGCAACGGCCCGATCAACAACACATCGAGCCCGGCGGCGATGAAGCCCGCTTCGAGAGCCGCTTCGAACATATAACCGGAGAGCCGTGTGTCTTTGCCGATGAGAACGGTACCACCCTGCGGGGCAAGTACACGCGCCGCAGCACTCGCTAAGCGCAGCGCGAAATCGACGGTCAACGGCTCCTGCCCCACCGTGCCGCGTACGCCGTCGGTACCGAAGTATTGTCTACCCATGTTTTGTATCAGCCCCGATTCCCTGAACGCGTTGAATACTTAGTCGGATGTCGTCTCATCGCGGAACGCGCGCCAAACCTTCAGCGCATCGACGGTCTCGGCAACATCGTGGACGCGAATGATACGCGCACCGCCTTCGCATGCGGCGAGCGCCAACGCGAGACTACCGGCCAACCGCGCCTCCACCGGCCGACCCGTCAGAGCGGCCAGCATCGACTTGCGCGATAAACCGACGAGCATCGGCACGCCGAGCGTCTTAAGTTCGTCAAGGCGCCGCAGCAAAGCGAGATTGTGCGGCAAGGTTTTCCCGAAACCGAAACCCGGATCGATCATCAGTCGATCATCCGATATGCCCGCAGCGCGACAGGCCTGCAGCCGCTTGCCAAGAAAATCACGAACCTCGGCGACGACGTCAACGTAGTGCGGAGCCTGCTGCATCGTGCGCGGCTCGCCCTGCATGTGCATCAGGCATACGGCCGCCTTACTCGAAGCCACCGCCTCGATTGCACCGGGTCGGCGTAGCGCATAGACGTCGTTGATGAGATGTACGCCAAGTGCGAGACCCGCGCGCATGACCTCAGGCTTGCTGGTATCGAGCGAAACCAAGGCACCGCGCTCGAGCAAGGTGCGCAAGATGGGCTCCACTCTCTGCCACTCTTCATCGGCCGAGACTTCGGCCGCGCCGGGTCGCGTCGACTCGCCGCCCACGTCGATGATGTCGGCGCCGGCGGCGCGCATCCGCTCGGCCGCAGCAACCGCTGCGGCAACGTCGACGAAGCGACCGCCGTCAGAAAAGGAATCGGGCGTGACATTGAGCACGCCCATGACCCTCGGGAGACGCAAATCGAGAACTCGATCTGCGCAGCGAAGCGACATCAGCCGGCGCTGCCCTCACCGGCTGGCGTCGTGCCGATTCCACCGGACGGCGCCGGACGCGGCGGCGTATCGCCCCCAGTCGGACCGCTCGACGCGGAATCATCCCAGCCAGAGGGCTCACGCGGCGCGCGGCCTTCCATGATGTCCTTGATCTGACCATCGTCGATCGTCTCGAACTTCATCAAGGCATCGGCCATCGCGTGCAGCTTGTCGAGGTTCGTTTGCAGGATGTCCTTGGCGCGCTGGTAATTGCTCTCGATGACGCGACGCACTTCCTGGTCGATTGCATGCGCCGTCTCGTCCGATACCTGCTTGGTCTGCGTGACCGAGCGGCCGAGGAAGACTTCACCGGACTCTTCGGAATAGGTCAGAGGACCGAGCTTGTCCGAGAGACCCCACTTCGTGACCATGTTGCGCGCCAGATCCGTCGCACGCTCGATGTCATTCGAAGCACCGGTCGTTACCGAATCGACGCCGAAGATGATCTCTTCCGCGATGCGCCCACCGAAGAGCGTCGTGATGCTCGACTCGATGCGACGCTTGCTCATGGAGTAACGATCCTGCTCCGGCAGGAATTGCGTCACACCGAGAGCGCGACCACGCGGAATGATCGTCACTTTGTACACGGGGTCATGCTCAGGGACCGAGATACCGACGATCGCGTGACCGGCTTCGTGATAGGCCGTCATGCGCTTTTCTTCCTCGGTCATCACCATGGATCGCCGCTCGGCGCCCATCATGATCTTGTCCTTGGCGCGCTCGAACTCTTCCATTCCGACGATGCGCTTGTTGGCACGAGCAGCAAACAGCGCCGCTTCGTTGACGAGGTTGGCGAGATCGGCGCCCGAGAACCCAGGCGTGCCGCGCGCAATCAGCGCCGGCTTCACGTCTTCACCGAGCGGAACCTTGCGCATGTGAACCTTCAGGATTTGCTCGCGACCGCGCACATCCGGCAGCGGCACGACGACCTGACGATCGAAACGGCCCGGTCGCAGCAGCGCCGGATCGAGCACATCGGGACGGTTGGTGGCAGCGATGACAATGATGCCCTCATTGCCTTCGAAGCCATCCATCTCGACCAGCAACTGGTTCAGAGTCTGCTCGCGTTCGTCGTGACCACCGCCAAGACCCGCACCGCGATGACGACCGACGGCATCGATTTCGTCGATGAAGATAATGCAGGGAGCGTGCTTCTTAGCCTGCTCGAACATGTCGCGTACGCGCGACGCGCCAACGCCCACGAACATCTCGACGAAATCGGAACCCGAAATGGTGAAGAACGGCACCTTCGCCTCGCCTGCGATGGCGCGAGCGAGCAAGGTCTTGCCGGTACCGGGACTGCCCACCATGAGCACGCCCTTCGGAATCTTGCCGCCGAGCTTCTGGAACTTGGAAGGATCCTTCAAGAAGTCGACGATCTCACCGACCTCGGTCTTGGCCTCGTCAACACCCGCCACGTCGGCGAACGTCACGGCAACCTGATCTTCACTCAACAGGCGCGCACGACTCTTGCCGAAAGACATCGCGCCGCGGCCATTACCACCGCCCTGCATCTGTCGAAGCATCCAGGCAAAGACCAAGATCAACAACAACGCGGGCGCCAACTGCAGGATCAGTTGGGCGAGGAAGTTCGGCTGCTTGGGTGCGCGCCCGATGATGGCCACGTCGGACTTGGCGAGCGTACCGATGAGCGCGGTGTTATCCGTCTCGGGGTTGTAGAGCTCGAAGGTCGACTTGTCTTTGCGCGTGCCGATGATCGTGTCGCCCTGCAACACGACGCTCTCGATCCGACCGTTGCGGATTTCGCTCAAGAAGGTCGAGTAGCTGATCTCGGCGACGGGGCCCGAGCGGGGCATGAATTGGCTAAAGAGCACCAAGACCGCCAGCGCGATCAGAGCCCACACCACGAAATTCTTCATCAGATCGTTCATTACCGATACCTCAAAGGCGCGTTCCCTCGCCCCGCCTCGATCAAACTACACGAACAGGGGCCGCCGAACCAGTCGAAACAGTCGCTATACCGCCTTTCGACCGCGTGCGAGCAAGTAAAGTTCGGGGCTGCGAGAGCGTGAGGCTGCAGGCTTGGCAAACTTGACTCGGGTGTAATGTTTTCGGGCTTCCGCCACGAAGACATCGAAACCCGTGCCCTGAAAGGTCTTGATGAGGACGTCACCGCCCGGCTTCAAGGCCCGGTTGGCCAAATCGAGTGCCAATTCACATAGATACAGCGACTTTGGCTTGTCGATCGCATCCACGCCCGAGAGATTGGGCGCCATGTCCGAGAGCACCACGTCGACGCCTCCCGGCGGTACTTTGGCGAGGATCGCGTCGAACACGGACTCCTCGCGAAAATCCCCCTCGATGAAGTCCACACCGGCAATGGGCTCCATCGGCAAGATATCGCTCGCAATCAGGGTGCCGTTCTTGCCCACTCGTCGCTTGGCGTACTGACTCCAAGCACCCGGCGTTGAGCCGAGATCGAGGACCACCATGCCCGGCTTCAGGAGTTTTTCCTTGCGATCGATCTCCTCGAGCTTGAAGACGGCGCGCGAGCGCCAGCCCTCGGCCCAGGCTCGCTTCACGAACGGGTCGGTGAAATGTTCCTTCAGCCACTCGCGGCTGCTTTGCGTACGTTTAACCATGATCGAAGGGGTAGAATGGCGGCCGTGAAACTAACAGAAAAACAACGCCGCTACCTGCGCGGCCTCGCCCACCCCCTCAAACCCGTCATCCTCATCGGCAACGCCGGGGTGAGCCCGGGTGTGGTCGCCGAGACGCAGCGGGCACTGCATGATCACGAATTGATCAAGGTTCGAATGACCGGTGCCGATCGAGAGGCTCGCGACGCGGCGCTCGAGGCACTCGCGACTCAATGCGAAAGCGCCCTAGTCGGTCGTATCGGGCACGTCGCCACGCTCTACAAGCCGCGCGCCGATTTGCGCAAGATCGTCCTGCCGGATTGATCGCACAATCCTGAGCGCGTGGCCCATCGAGCCACGCCCGACCCTCGCCCCTCAGCCCTCGTAACGAACGGCGACGATCTCGTACGAGCGAACGCCACCGGGGGCGGTCACATCGACGACGTCTCCCTCGGACTTGCCAATCAGCGCGCGCGCGATCGGCGAGGTGATCGCGATGCGCGAAGCACGAATATCGGCCTCGTCATCGCCCACGATGGTGTACGTGACGCGCTTACCGTCATCCTCGGCCTCAAGATCGACCGTCGCACCGAAGACGACCTTGTCGCCCGGCGTCAGCTGCGCGACATCGATGATCTCAGCCGTCGATAGCTTCGCTTCGAGTTCGGCGATACGACCCTCGATGAAGCCCTGCTGTTCGCGTGCAGCGTGATACTCGGCGTTCTCGGACAGATCGCCGTGGCTGCGCGCCTCGGCAATCGCCTTGATGATGTTGGGCCGATCCTCACTTTTGAGGCGCTTCAATTCGGCGCGCAGCATCTCGGCGCCGCGCAAAGTGATCGGATTACGCTTCATGCGTGCATCTCCTGATGCAAATCCTGCAGTCGGTTCACGTCGACCTGATCGACCGAATCGAGAGCCTCGCACGTTGCGAGCGCCGCCGCCAGCGTCGTGTAGTAGGTCACGCGTCGCTGCACGGCCTCACGTCGAATCGAGTGTGACTCCTGCACCGCCTGCTTACCCTCGGTGGTATTGACGATCAAAACGATTTCGCCGTTTTTGATCATATCGACGCAATGCGGCCGACCCTCGCGCACCTTGTTGACCTTGCGTACGGCAATCCCGGCAGCCGCGATGACGGCGGCGGTGCCTTCGGTGGCCACGAGATCAAAACCACGCTCGGTGAGACGACGCGCCAGTTGCACCACACCCGCCTTGTCGCGCTCGCGCACGCTCAAAAAGCACGTGCCCGAACGTGGCAACACCACACTCGAGGCGGCCTGCGCCTTGGCATAGGCTTCGCCGAAGCTGCGACCCGTGCCCATCACCTCGCCCGTCGATTTCATCTCAGGGCCGAGCATGGGATCGGCTTCGGGGAACTTCACAAACGGGAAGACGGCTTCTTTGACCGAGTAATAGGGCGGCACGCGTTCTTTCGTGGCGCCCAAGGATGCCAGCGTTCGCCCGGTCATCACGCGAGCACCGATCTTCGCGAGTGGAAGCCCGGTCGCCTTCGACACGAAGGGCGCCGTACGCGATGCGCGCGGGTTCACCTCGAGTACGAAAATCACGCCATTCTGAATCGCGAACTGGATGTTCATCAGTCCGACTACGTTGAGCGCCAGGGCGAGCTGCTTGGTCTGATCGCGCAGCGCATCCTGAAGCTCGGCCGACAAAGAATTCGGTGGCAGCGAACAACCGGAGTCGCCCGAGTGCACGCCGGCCTGTTCGACGTGCTCCATGATGCCGCCAACGAGCACGTTACGACCATCGCAGACAGCATCGACGTCCACCTCGATCGCATCGTCTAAGAATCGATCAAGCAGCACTGGGCTCTCGTTCGAAACCTTGACGGCATCGGTCATGTAAGCGCGCAGATCATCCTCGTTGAAGACGATTTCCATGGCGCGACCACCGAGCACATAGGAAGGACGCACCACCAACGGGAAGCCCACCTCTCGAGCGAGCGCGAGCGCCTGCGACTCGGTGCGAGCCGTAGCATTGGCCGGTTGGCGAAGCCCAAGCGCCTGCACCAACTTTTGGAAGCGCTCGCGATCTTCGGCCACATCGATCGACTCGGGCGAAGTACCGATGATCGGCGCGCCCGCCTTCTCGAGTGCTCGCGACAGCTTGAGCGGTGTTTGACCGCCGTATTGAACGATCACACCCTCGGGTTTTTCCTTGTCGATGATCTCGAGCACATCTTCGAGCGTCAGCGGCTCGAAGTACAAACGATCCGACGTGTCGTAGTCAGTCGAGACCGTCTCCGGATTGCAATTGATCATGATGGTCTCAAAACCATCTTCGCGAAGCGCGAGGGCCGCATGCACGCAGCAATAGTCAAACTCGATGCCTTGACCGATACGATTCGGACCACCACCTAAGATAACGATCTTGCGACGATTCGACGGCTCGGCCTCGCACTCTTCTTCATAAGTCGAGTACAGATAGGCAGTCGACGTGGAGAACTCCGCAGCACAGGTATCGACGCGCTTGTAGACGGGACGAATGCCGAGAGACTGACGACGCGCACGGATCTCGCTCTCGGTCACACCGACGAGTTTTGCCAAGCGCGAGTCACTGAAGCCGTGCCGCTTGAGATATCGCAAGCGTGCAGCATCGAGACCTGCAAGTGCGCCTTTGGCAACCTCGCCCTCGAGCGTCACGATTTCTTCGATCTGCGCCAGGAACCAGGGATCGATACGGGTGAGCTCATGCACCCGATCAAAAGTCCAACCGGCTCGGAAGGCGTCGGCCGTCTGCAGCAGACGATCAGGGCCCGGCATCCGCAGATTGTGTGCGAGTGTGGCAGCCGCTTCTTCACTGAGCGGCAGCGTGGTGACGGGTGACAAGCCATCGAGACCCGTCTCGAGACCGCGCAACGCCTTTTGAAGCGATTCTTGGAAGGTTCGACCAATCGCCATCACCTCGCCCACCGATTTCATCTGCGTGGTGAGACGATCGTTGGCACCGCGGAACTTCTCGAAAGTGAAACGCGGAATTTTGGTGACGACGTAATCGATCGTCGGTTCGAACGAAGCTGGCGTCGCGCCACCCGTGATGTCGTTACGCAACTCATCCAGCGTATAGCCCACGGCGAGTTTCGCCGCGATCTTGGCAATCGGGAACCCCGTTGCCTTGGAGGCAAGCGCCGAGGAACGCGATACGCGCGGGTTCATTTCGATGACGATCAAGCGACCGTCTTCCGGATTCACGGCAAACTGCACGTTAGAGCCACCGGTATCGACACCGATCTTGCGCAGCACCGCGATAGAGGCGTCGCGCATGCGCTGGTATTCTTTGTCCGTCAATGTTTGTGCCGGTGCGACAGTGATCGAGTCGCCGGTGTGCACACCCATCGGATCGAGATTCTCGATCGAGCAGACGATGATGCAGTTGTCGGCGCGATCGCGCACGACCTCCATCTCGAACTCCTTCCAACCGAGGATCGACTCCTCGATCAGCACCTCGCTCGTCGGCGAGGCATCGAGGCCACGCAACACGATCGACTCGAACTCCTCCCGGTTGTACGCGATGCCGCCGCCTGAGCCACCGAGCGTGAAGCTCGGTCGAATGACGCAGGGGTAGCCGAGCGTCGATTGGATCGCAAAAGCCTCTTCGAGACTTTTGGCAACCGCTGAGCGAGCCGACTCGAGTCCGATCTCGCGCATGGCATTACGGAAGAGCTCGCGGTCTTCGGCCATGTCGATGGCGTCACGCGAAGCACCGATCAACTCGCAATCGAACTTCTCGAGCACGCCCTCGCGCACGAGATCGAGCGCTGTGTTGAGCGCGGTCTGACCACCCATCGTCGGCAGCACCGCATCCGGGCGCTCCTTCTCGATGATGCGCGCGACGGTGCGCCAATTGATCGGTTCAATGTAGGTCGCATCGGCCATGCCGGGGTCGGTCATGATCGTGGCGGGGTTCGAGTTCACCAGGATGACCCGGTAGCCCTCCTCTCGTAGCGCCTTGCACGCTTGCGCGCCCGAGTAGTCGAACTCGCAGGCTTGGCCGATGACGATCGGACCTGCGCCGATGATCAGGATGCTTTGGATGTCGGTTCTTTTCGGCATGGCGGACTCGGTTTCTCGATCAAGCCGAACGACGGCGCTGCATGGCCGCCGTGAAGCGATCGAACAAATGACTGACGTCGTGAGGACCCGGACTCGCTTCCGGATGCCCTTGGAAACTGAACGCGTCGCGGTCGAGGCGCGCGACACCCTGCAAGGTGCCGTCGAACAACGAGCGGTGCGTCGCCACGAGATTGGCCGGCAGGCTGCTCTCGTCAATCGCGAAGCCGTGGTTCTGCGAGGTGATCAACACGCGACGACTCTCGAGATCCTGTACCGGATGATTCGCGCCGTGATGACCGAACTTCATCTTCGTCGTGCGAGCACCGCTCGCAAGCCCGAGCAACTGATGACCAAGGCAAATGCCGAAGATCGGCACGTTCGCCTCGAGAATCTCGCGGATGGCGCGAATGGCGTAATCACAAGGCTCCGGGTCGCCGGGGCCGTTTGAGAGGAACACACCTTCGGGGTTCAGCGCCAGCACCTCACTCGCCGGTGTCTGTGCAGGAACGACGGTGACCGCGCAGCCGGCATCGACCAACAAGCGAAGGATGTTGTGCTTCACGCCAAAGTCGTAGGCCACGACGCGAAACGGCTTGTGGCCAGTGCGTGCGGGCGGAGCATCGAAAGTCGAACCGGCCGTCCAGTCGTAGCGCTCGCGCACCGAGACGACCTTGGCAAGATCCATCCCCTTCAAGCCTGGGAAAGCCCGCGCCGCTTCGAGCGCGGCTGCTTCGAGCTGGGCGACATCGCCAGACTTGCTCGCGGCGCCGGTCGCGATCGCGCCATTCTGCGCGCCCCTCTCGCGCAGGATGCGCGTCAGGCGCCGCGTGTCGATGTCCGCGATGGCCACGACACCGTGGTGAATCAAAAAGTCAGGCAGGCTGCGCGTGGAGCGGTAGTTGCTGAGTCGCGGTGGCAGATCGCGGATCACGAGCCCCGCCGCATACGCAGCGATGGACTCCATGTCGTCGTCGTTGGTACCGACGTTGCCTATGTGGGGATACGTGAGAGTGACGATCTGCCGCGAGTATGACGGGTCGGAAAGAATTTCCTGATAACCGGTCAACGCGGTATTGAAAACGACTTCGCCGGAGGTATTCCCTGTCGCACCGATCGATTGGCCGCGGAAGGTCGAACCATCCGCGAGCGCCAGCACTGCTTCGCTCACTCAGTCACCCGTTGCTCTGCAAAAACACTCTCCGACGCAGAGCGCGGGTATCAGATGGACAAAACGGGAGACATTCTCTCGAATGCCTCCCGCCTTGCTCGGACTAACCCGGCTATCGGATTAGAAGGAAATTCTATGTTTTCGGACCCCACCCTGTCCATGGAATTCGGGGTGAAATCGCACCGATACGAAACACCGATAGAATCGCCTAAGTTCTTGTTTTTAAATTAATTACGTCGCCCATTTCATAGCGGCCCGGCGACTGTTCGCACAAAAATTTCGCCGCCCGCAAGGCACCCCGAGCAAAGATTGCCCGGTCCGTGGCCTGATGCGACAGCAGCACCCGTTCCCCGGCACCGAGAAAGGCCACCGTGTGGTCACCGACCACGTCCCCGCCCCGAATGACGGCATACCCGATCTCGCCAGTCGGTCGCGCGCCGCCGTCAGCGTGGTGTCGCACCGAGTCGCGTTGAAACGCCACGCCACGACCGTCCGAGGCCGCACGACCGAGCGCAAGCGCCGTACCCGACGGCGCGTCTTGCTTGTGTCGATGGTGGGACTCGAGAATTTCGATGTCGAAGTCGGCGGGTAAGGATCGCGCCGCTTGGCGCACGAGCTCGAGCAGCAGCGTCACACCCAGACTGGTGTTGGCGGCGATGAGCACCGGGATCTGTTGCGCAGCGAGCTCCGCCACGCCGTGCACATCGGCATCGAGACCGGTCGTACCGATGACGATCGGCACACCGGCGTTCGCGCAAATCGTCAGATTGCCGCGCGTCGCGCTCGCCGAGGAGAAGTCGATCACGACTTCCGCATCGCTAAGAACCGCTGCGAGATCCGTCGTGATCCGGGTACCGATGGCCGGCAACCCGGCGAGTTCACCGAGGTCACGCCCCACGGCCGCAGCGCCCTCGCGGTCGATGGCGCCGACGAACATGACATCACCCATTTCGAGAGCGGCACGCGTAATGGCGAGCCCCATGCGGCCCGAGGCTCCGACGATCACCACTCGCATGCAAATACTCCTGACGGTTTAGTTGCCGCCGGAGAAGAAGCGTTTCACGCCCTCGAAGAAGCCCTCTTCACGCGGCGTGTGGCCTTGGCCATCGCCACGCAGTGACTCATCGAATCGGCGCAGCAAATCGCGCTGCTCGGACGACAGATTCACCGGCGTTTCTACCACAACACGACAGAACAGGTCGCCTCGACTGCCCCCGCGCACGGGTTTGACGCCTTTGTCGCGCAAACGGAAAACGCGACCCGACTGGGTCTCCGCCGGTATCTTGATCGACACTTCACCTTCGAGCGTCGGTACGTTCACCGAGCCACCAAGCACAGCAGTCGCAAAACTGATCGGCACTTCACAGGAGAGATCGTCACCCTCGCGCTCGAAGATCGGGTGCGGTTTGACGTTCATCTCGATGTAGAGATCGCCCGGCGGGCCGCCATTGCGCCCCGCCTCGCCCTCGCCCGCTAGACGAATACGATCGCCGGTCGCAACACCGGCTGGCACCTTGACCGACAGCTTGCGAGTGCGTCGTACGCGACCCTGACCAAGACAGGTATCGCAGGGATTTTTGATGATGCGGCCCGTGCCACGGCACTTGTTGCAGGGCTGTTGTAACTGGAAGAAGCCCTGCGAGATACGCATTTGGCCACTGCCTTGGCACTGATCGCAGGTGACGGGACTCGAGCCCTTGGCACAACCGCTGCCGTGACAGGTCTCGCATTCCATCAAACGCGGTATCTCGACCTCGGTCGTGTAACCGAACACGGCCTGCGCCAAATCGAGCTCGAGCTCATAGCGCAGATCCGCGCCGCGGAAGACCTGCGAGCGACCTCCGCGACGACCACCACCAAAAATGTCACCGAATACTTCGCCGAAGATATCGCCGAAGTCGCCGCCGCCGAATCCGGCACCACCAGGCCCACCGCCTTGACGCATGGCCTCCATGCCATCGTGACCGTGCTGGTCGTAGACGGCGCGCTTCTGCGCATCGGAGAGTACTTCGTAGGCTTCCTTCGCCTCTTTGAAGCGCTCCTCGGCCTCGGCATCACCCGGGTTGCGGTCCGGGTGATACTTCATCGCGAGGCGTCGGTAGGCCTTCTTGATGTCGGCCTCCGACGCACCCTTGGCGACGTCGAGGATCTGGTAGTAATCGCGTTTGGCCATGTGAGTTCAGTCAGCGCAAGGCCGATTAGGAAGCCTTGCGGTCCTGATCCTTGTCCTTCACTTCCTCGAACTCTGCATCGAGCACATCGCCACGATCCTTACCCGAGCCCTCGGCACCACCCGCCGCTGGGGCGGCCTCACCGCCCTCGCCGGATTGTTGCGCATAGGCCTGCTGAGCAATCGCACTGGATGCCTGCATCAGCGCCTCGAGCTTCTTCTCGATCTTGTCCTTGTCGTCGTCCTTCAAAACGGCCTTGAGGTCGTTGAGGGCATTCTCGACCTTGACGCGCTCTTCGGTCGCAACCTTTTCACCCAAATCTTTGAGCGTCTGCTCGACCGAATGCACGAGACCATCGGCCTTGTTACGCGTCTCGACGAGCTCACGGAATTTCTTGTCTTCCTCGGCATGCGCCTCGGCGTCGCGAACCATGCGCTTGATTTCGTCCTCCGACAAACCCGAGGACGCCTTGATGACGATGCGCTGCTCCTTACCGGTCGCCTTGTCCTTGGCCGACACGTTGAGAATGCCGTTCGCGTCGATGTCGAAAGTCACCTCGACCTGCGGCGTACCGCGACGGGCTGCCGGAATATCCGTCAGGTCGAACTTGCCGAGCGACTTATTGTCGAGCGCGCGCTCACGCTCACCCTGCAACACGTGAATGGTGACGGCGGTCTGGTTGTCCTCGGCAGTCGAGAACACCTGCGAATGCTTGGTCGGGATGGTCGTGTTCTTCTCGATGAGTTTGGTCATCACGCCACCCAAGGTCTCGAGACCGAGCGACAGCGGCGTCACGTCGAGCAACAGCACGTCCTTCACGTCACCGGCGAGCACACCGCCCTGAATCGCGGCGCCGACGGCAACGGCCTCATCGGGGTTAACGTCCTTGCGTGGATCCTTACCGAAGAAATCTTTGACGTACTTCTGCACCAGCGGCATACGAGTCTGGCCACCGACGAGGATCACCTCGGAGACCTCAGCCGCCGAGAGACCGGCGTCTTTCAGCGCGACCTTGCAGGGCTCGATCGTGCGCTTGACGAGATCTTCGACCAACGACTCGAGCTTGGCACGCGTGAGCTTCACGGCCAGATGCTTGGGTCCGGTCGCATCCATGGTGATGTACGGCAGGTTGATGTCGGTCTGCTGACTCGAGGAAAGCTCAATCTTCGCCTTCTCGGCGGCTTCCTTCAGACGCTGCATGGCGAGGGGGTCCTTCCGGACGTCGACGCCAGATTCCTTTTGGAACTCGTCGGCCAAGTGGTTGATGACCCGCAGGTCGAAATCTTCACCACCCAGGAACGTGTCGCCGTTCGTCGAGAGCACTTCGAACTGACGCTCACCATCGACCTCGGCGATCTCGATGATCGATACGTCGAACGTACCACCACCAAGGTCGTACACCGCGATCTTGCGATCACCGCCATCCTTGTCGAGACCGTAAGCGAGCGCTGCGGCCGTCGGCTCGTTGATGATGCGCTTGACGTTAAGGCCCGCGATGCGACCGGCATCTTTGGTTGCCTGACGCTGGGAGTCGTTGAAGTATGCCGGCACCGTTACGACGGCTTCGGTCACTTCCTCGCCGAGAAATTCCTCGGCGGTCTTCTTCATCTTCATGAGCACGCGCGCGGAGATTTCCGGCGGTGCCATCTTCTTGCCCTGCGATTCGATCCAGGCGTCGCCGTTGTCCGCCTTAACGATCTTGTAGGGCACCATGTCGATGTCCTTCTGCACGATCTTCTCGTCGAAGCGGCGTCCGATCAGGCGCTTGACGGCGTATAGGGTGTTCGAGGGATTCGTGACCGCCTGACGCTTGGCCGACTGACCGACGAGAACCTCGTCGTCCTTGGTGAATGCCACGACGGACGGGGTCGTACGATCACCCTCGCTGTTCTCGATCACTCGCGGCTTGCCGCCGTCCATGATGGCGACGCAGGAGTTCGTCGTGCCGAGATCGATGCCGATAACTTTTGCCATGATGTGTGCTCCGTTGCGGATTTCGAGGGGCCATCGGCCCGTTATGCCGCTCTAAATGGGGGTATTCGTTCGGGATTCAACCCGGGGCGCGAGCGACGATGACGCGCGCGGCGCGCAGCAGTCGTCCGTTGAGTGTGTAGCCGCGTTGGATCACCGCGAGAACCGAATTGGGCTCGGCCGTGTCCGAGGGCTGCGCCGCCATCGCCTCGTGCAGATTCGCATCGAACGGCTCGCCCACCGGATTGAGCTCGACGATGCCCGCCTTCTCCATGGCCTTGGCTAGCAAACGCTGGGTGGCTGCCTGCCCTTCGGCAAGCGCCGAGGCATCGGCCTTGCCGGCGTTTTCCACGCCGAGATCGAGACTGTCCTTCACGGGTAGCAACTCCCCTGCGAACTTCTCGAGGGCGTAGCGATGCGCCTGCTCAACGTCGCGCTGGGCGCGCTTTCGAATGTTGTCGAGTTCGGCGAAAACGCGAAGTTTTTCGTCCTTCAACTGCTCGACGAGCGCTCGCGTGACCGCAAGTTCTTCGCGCAGCGCCTCGAGTTCCGGGTTGGCCGCAGCCGACTGTTCCGGCGATTCACTCATGGAATATCACCTTAAAAACAAGGATTTACAAAGGGAAATTAGAATTCTTGGCAGCTGATAGCTGCCACGACTCGTCCTACTCCCCGAGTCAGAAGTGGGGGCTAGCGACGCGAATTCAAGGCGGAGCCGAGGAGCCGCGCCGTCATGTCGACAATCGGGATCACTCGCTCGTAGGCCATCCGGGTGGGGCCGATCACCCCGATCACCCCCATGACGCCATCGTCGCCGCTGTATGGCGCGGTGACGACACTGCAGTCATCGAGCACGCGATAGCCCGACTCCTGCCCGATGAAGATCTGTACGCCCTCGGCATGCAGGCTTTGATCGAGCAGGTGCAGAAAGTCGCGACGCTCGTTGAAAGCCTCGAACAGGCGCTTGAGCTTCTCGACGCTCGAGAGCTGCGCTACCCCCATGAGGTTGGTTTCACCGGCGACGATGTACTCGAGACCCGCGGTCGGAGTCGGCGCCTGATCCACCACCTGCTGCGCGGCGCCGATTGCATCGAGCATCAATGCGTTCATATGGGCGTGGGCATCCTGCAATTGCTGCAGGATCTCGCGCCGGGCTTCTTCGGGCGTGCGCCCGACGAGTTGTTCGTTCAGATAGTGCGCAGCGCGCCGAAGCTCCTCACCCGAATAGTGACGCGAGAGGTGGATGATGCGGTTCTGCACTTCGCGATCGTCGAACACCATGACGACCAGCACGCGATTTTCAGACAAGGCGACGAACTCGATCTGGGTGATCGAGGCCACCTTGGGACGCGGCACCGTCACCACGCCGGCCAATCGGGTCACGTTCGAGAGTAGCTGCGACGCGTTTGCGACCAAGGCTTTCGGATCACCCGTGAGGCTAGGTCCAAATTGCTGCCGCAACTCGTCCACCGCCACTCCCTCGAGCGGGCGCGAGCGCAACAGGGTGTCCACGAAGAATCGGTAGCCGCGATCGGTCGGGATACGACCCGCGGAGGTGTGCGGCGAGACGACGAAGCCGAGCTCCTCGAGATCGGCCATCACGTTGCGAATGGTTGCCGACGACAGGCTCAGGCCCGATTCGCGCGACAAAGCGCGCGAGCCAACGGGCTGCCCATCCCGAATGTAGCTCTCGACGAGCACCCGCAGCAGCTGCTGGGCGCGATCGTTCAGGGAGTCGTAATCGTGAGCCATGGGTAAAACGCTACCGACCCATGACGAATCCCGTCAAGCGAACCGTTTATGCGTTGGTGCCGCCGCGGGCTCCGTGATAAAACGGCGCAGCTCTTATCCGGTGCCTCCGCATGTCCCTCATCCGTCGCTGCGCCCTTGTCACCCGCTTCGCCGATGCCCGCGTCGCCGAAAGCGCCGCCCTGCTCGCTCGTCACCTCAGCGAACGTCAGATCGAGGTGTTGGCGCTTGAGTCCGAGGCCGAGCGCTTGCCAGACCTCGCGGTGCGCTTCGTACCGGACGACACCCTCGCGGACGACACCGATCTGGTGATCGCGATCGGCGGCGATGGCACTTTGCTGCACGCCGCAGGCCTCTTTGCACGCACGGACACCCCGCTGCTCGGCGTCAACCGCGGTCGACTGGGCTTCCTCACCGACGTGATGCCCGAAGACATGCTCGCGTCGGTCGATGATGCGATCGAAGGCCGCTGTGCGCGTGACTCGAGGCCTTTGCTGTCGGCCGAACTCACCACGCACGACGGACAGCGCAAGACGGGCCTTGCCCTGAATGACATCGTTCTGCAAACGAGTCAGATCGGTCGCCTCGTCGATTACGAAACCTGGATCAACGGCCGCTTCGTCAACGCGCACGGCGGTGATGGTCTCGTCGTCGCCAGTGCCACCGGATCCACGGCTTACGCTCTCTCCTGCGGCGGACCGATCGTCGATCCGGAGCTCGAAGTGTTCGTAGTGGCTCCCATTTGCCCACATACGCTCTCGGACCGACCCATCGTGGTGGGCGCCAAATCCATCGTCGAAGTTCGAATGCTCGATCGACCCGACTCGATCGCCGAGGTCGCCTGCGATGGTCATCCGCTTGGGCGCCTCGCTCCCGGCGGTACCCTCGCCATTCGTCCGGCGACGCAACGCGTCACCCTGTTGCATCCGGCGGGTTACGACTACTTCCGTCTGCTGCGCAGCAAACTCAACTGGGGTCGTCGCAGTTTTGACGCCTTGCGCTGACGAGATTTCCCGATGCTGAGCCATCTGCACATCCGCGACTTCGCGATCATTGAGAGTGTTGAACTCGATGTTCGTAAGGGCCTCACCGTGCTCACGGGCGAGACGGGCGCAGGCAAATCGATTCTGGTCGATGCTCTGCAACTGGCGATCGGTGGCCGAGCCGGTGCGGAGGTGATCCGTCATGGCGCCGACCGAGCGGAAATCACTGCCACCTTCGAACTCGCGGGCACACCGAAGGCGCTGCGCGAGTGGCTAAACGAGCAAAGCATCGAGATCGACGAAGAATTGGTTGTGCGACGTGTCATCCAGCGCGATGGCAAATCCCGCGCCTATCTCAACGGGCAGACTGTTGCCGTTCAATTGCTGCGGCAAGCAGGTGAATGGCTGGCCGACATCCATGGCCAGCATGAGTTTCAATCGCTGATGCGCAGTCACGCGCAGCGTGAACTGCTCGATACCTATGCAGGCGCGACCGCGCTGTGCGATCGGGTCGCAGACCTGCATCGCGAGCGAGTCAAAGTCGACCAATCACTCGAAGATCTGTTGAGCGCGGCGCGCGACCGCGACTCGCGGCTGGAATTACTGCGACATCAACTCAACGAGTGGGAAACGCTCGCGCTCAAAGAGGGTGAGCTCGCTACCTTGATGGAAGAGCGCCAGCGGTTGACGCATGGCGCGAAGCTCGCCGACGCCGCGCGCGTCGCGCTGGAGCTGATCGATGCCAACGAATCATCTAACGCACACGCCCTCGCCGCTCGTGCACTGAATCAGGTGCGTCAGGTGGCCCACCTCGACGCCGCTCTGGCCGAGACCCTCCCGGCACTCGAGGAATCGGTGATCCGTCTGCGCGATGTCGCAGGCGATCTCACCCGCTACCTCGACAAATTGGAAGCGGACCCGGGTCGCCAGGAACTGGTCGAACAACGATTGGCGACCATCGAGTCGCTGGCCCGCAAGCATCGCGTCGCGCCGGAGGGCTTGCCGACGGTGTTCGCAGAACTCGCCGTCGAACTCGAACGACTCGAAAAACTCGAACAGCATTCCGGGTCGCTCACCGCCGAGCGTGATCGCATCGCCGCCGAGTGGCGAAAGGTCGCCGAACAACTTGGTAAGCAGCGACGCAAAGCCGCTGAAGAGCTCGCCACTGATATCACCCAGCGCATGCAAGGGCTTGGGATGATCGGCGGCGAGTTCCGCATCGCACTTCATCCGCAAGCGTCGACTGAACTGACGCAACCCTATGGTGCACAGAACGTCGAGTTCCAAGTGTCGGCCAACGCGGGTCAACCACCTCGCCCGCTTGCCAAGGTCGCCTCGGGCGGCGAATTGTCGCGTTTGTCACTGGCCGTGCAAGTTGCACTCGCGGCGCGTGCCACGAGCGATGCGAACTCGGCCGCTTGCATGGTGTTCGACGAAGTCGACTCGGGTGTAGGCGGTGCCGTCGCCGAGATCGTCGGTCGCGAACTCGCCACGCTCGCAGAGAGCGCGCAGGTACTTTGCGTGACGCATCTACCGCAAGTAGCGGCACTCGGGACCCAGCATCTGCAGGTGCGCAAACAGAGTGACGGCAAACGGACTCAAACGGGGATCCGCGACCTGCAAGGCGCTGAACGAGTCGAAGAAATTGCTCGCATGCTCGGCGGCGTCACCATCACCGACACGGCGCGCGAACACGCCGCAGAAATGTTGCGCGGCGGGATCAGTCCGCCGCGTTCACGCGATGCGGGCAGTTCGTCTTCCGGCAGTGTCCGTAAATCACGAGGGCGTGGTCGGTAATCTCGAAGCCATGACGCTCGGCAACGGCGTGCTGCCGCCGCTCGATATCCTCGTCCATGAACTCTTCGACATGCCCGCAATCGACACACTTGATGTGGTCATGGTGCGCGCCTTCGTTAAGTTCGAAGACCGCCATGCCGTCGGTGAAGTGGTGGCGGGTCACGAGACCGGCCGCCTCGAACTGAGTCAGCACGCGATAGACGGTTGCGAGGCCGATGTCCTCACGGGAGTCGACCAGGCGACGATAGATGTCTTCGGCTGACAGGTGTCGGTTGCCGCTACCCTCGAGGATCTCGAGAATCTTGACGCGCGGCAACGTCACCTTGAGGCCAGCCTTGCGTAGATCCTTGCTTTCCACGTGAGCCCCGACGGGTTGGGTTAGAATGCGGCGATTATGGTACAGCGCAGTCGACCTGCTCCAGTTTTTCGTCCTCGCCTGTCGGGCCTCGCCCTGATAGCCGTCCTTCTGACCACGCTGCTGAGCTCAGGCTGCGTGTACCGAATGACGGTGCAGCAAGGCAACTTCCTCGATGCTCGTCAGGTCGTGCAGGTGAAAGAAGGCATGACCCGTGCCCAGGTTCGATTCCTGCTCGGCACGCCAATGCTGCCCGATGCGTTCGATCGTGATCGCTGGGACTACCTCTACTACCTCAAGGTTGGTCGCTTGCAGAAAGCAGAAGAGCAGCGCCTGACCATCTACTTCACCGACGACAAGGTCAGCCGCATCGAGAACGTAGGCGCGCCGACGGAAGTCCCTGCGACTGAGCCTGCGGCAACCGAGGCTACGACCAGCGCGACGCCCCCGACGGCCACGCCCTGACCGGCGGCCTCAACGACCCGGTTTTCGGGTCAGCGGATTGCGACCTTTCTCCGTTTGATGGGGTTGTGCTCGTTGTCGCCGAGCCGCCTTCGGATCCACCTTCAACGGCAGATACAACTCCACTCGATCGCCTTCCGTGAGCGTGCGTGATCGATCGCAGCGCTCGCCAAAAATTCCAACCGGTGCCTCATGCCACCAGGACTCGTCGATCGTGGCCTGGTCCGCGACGTCGATATGGCGTACTAGAACGGCCTGTACTTGTCTGAGTAGATCTTCGACCGTTGCACCCGGCTCGAGAATGACAGGTAACTCACCCTGCCAACTTGGCAAGGCAGCCGCGAAAGAACACTTCATGATTGACGCGACCGGCGCACGAAGGCATCCACCAACGAAGCGGCCGTCTCTTCGAACAGCGGTGCGAACATTGCGCCGGCCA
>JACCDW011317891.1_pt1 | contig 20155 bp, 25 predicted proteins | sample 7449781 | NCBI WGS metagenome assembly JACCDW01 (sample SAMN15323449, study PRJNA562643) | freshwater metagenome | isolation source: river surface water | place: USA:Blue River Watershed | collected 2017-08-18
ACTCGTATGCATGCGTGTCCTGACGGAAGGTCACGGCATCCACCCCGTTGGCCTTGGCGCAGATGACGTAATCCTCGTACCCAGCCATCCTGGCGATGCGATCCGCCACGCACGCAGCATGGGCGCGTTCGGTGCGCAGCAGACGCCGCGCGGCATCCAGAGAGGCGGGGTAACCAGATGCGTTTGCGACGGCTGCGTACATCGCGTGCAGCACGGTGGCCATGGTCTCCGTGAAGGTCTCGAAGAGGAGCAGCTGCGAAGACTCTGCCCGTTGCGTTCTGCAATCGATGCCGTAGGCATGAATCAGCTCGTGGATCAGGACCTTCACGCACTCCTCGGCGCGGAACACGAGCACGTGCTGCGTGACCCCCGTGCGTGCGTCCGAAAACGTGACGCCGCTGTTGATGCGAGCACCGGTCAAGCATTCGGTGCCGCACGTCGGCGATGCCTGCTTGGTGGCTCCGGTCAAACACACGGTCACCGCGAAAGGAGGACGGTCGTCCCTTTGCAAGCTCTCGAACCAATCGCCGAAGAATGCCACGGCGTCTTTGACGCGTCGAATGACCCGCAAGGTATTTGGCCGCTCGTCCCGGCCGTACACCGTCAGCACCATCCCTCGTCGCTTCCATGCCCCCGCTTGGTGCATGCCAGCGATTTCCTGGATGATGTTTGAGGACACGTAGCGCTGCGCCGATCGCAAATGCGACATCACCGTGGTTTTGGGCGCGGCCGGAGGACATGGACATGCCCGCCACCGATGTCCCCCATCCATCCTGCGCCGTCGGTACAGTTCGTCGAACAGCGGCACCCACCACATGTCCGCGAGTCGTGCGTGTGCTACTTCGATTGCACATAAAACTCCGACCAGCATGTATGGGATACCCCGTCACCACCATGGAGTCGCCAATGCCTTCGACAATGAACGAGCCCCTGCAGCAGGAGACCCAACGCTTCGCGCTGTACCCGCTGCACCATCCCGACATCTTCGAGATGTACAAGCAGCAGGTCGCGTCGTTCTGGACGGTCGAAGAAATCGATTTCTCCAAGGACTGGAGCGACTGGGTGCAGCTCAGCGAGGGGGAGAGGAAGTTTGTGAAACACATCTTGGCTTTCTTCGCCGGCTCCGACACGGTGGTGGCGCTGAACATCATGGACAACTTTTGCAAGGAAGTCACGGTGCTGGAGGCGCAGTACGCCTACGCGTTCCAGGCGGCCATCGAGTCCATCCACTCCGAGGCCTATTCCATCATGATCGACACCTACATCAAAGACGCGGACGAGAAGGACGACCTGCTGGGCAACGTATCCGCCCTGCCCGCCGTGCAGCAGAAGATGGACTGGGCGAAGCGCTGGGCCGCCGCGGATGCCCGCCTTGCCTACCGGCTGCTGGCGTTCGCCATCGTGGAGGGCGTGTTCTTCTCGAGCGCCTTCTGCGCCATCTACTGGCTGAAGGAGCGCAACGTGCTGCCCGGGCTCACCAAGTCCAACGAGTTCATCGCGCGCGACGAAGGCATGCACACCGACTTTGCCTGCCTGCTGTACTCGAAGATACGCGACCGCATCCCCGAGGCCGAGGTCAAGCGCATCGTCCGCGAAGCCGTCGACATCGAACGCCAGTTCATCACCGACTCCATCCCCTGCGCCCTCATCGGCATGAACGCAGAGCGCATGGTGCAGTACATCGAGTTCGTGGCGGACCGACTGCTGCGTCAGCTGGGCTACGGCGCCACGTTCGGCAGCACCAACCCCTTCCCCTTCATGGAGATGCTGGGGCTGGAGGGCAAGAGCAACTTTTTCGAGGCGCGCTCCAGTCTGTACCAGAAAGCCACCGTGTTCAACGAGGCGCGCGGGAGCGACCTGCGCGTCGTCGAGGATTTTTAGTTTCTGCAGAGTTCACAATCTGCTTGCTTCCATGGACGCGTACGAAGAATACGGGCAGCCGCAGCCGGTGGGAGGGATGCCGCCGGTGATGAATGCCGCCACGTCGCACCCGCAGACCGACAGCGAGCTCGACCGCGAGCTGCTGTTGTCCACGTCCATGCTGCACGAGCTGAACATGAACAGCACAGAGGACATGTTTGCGCTCCGGCGCTTGATTTACGAGAACCAGGACGCCTTCTACGGCGACGTCCGGTACCAGCAACAGGACCGGCACGTATCTCCCGAACTCATAGCGCAGTGTAAGGACATCGAGGGAAGCGTGCAGGACGGCGTGCGTTTGTTGGTCGACAACCTCCAGGGGCACACGGACGCCCGCCAGGCCATCATCGGCATCCGTGCGCAGCAGACCAAACTCGATGCCGCGTGCCGGCAGGTCGCCGTGGCCATCAGCGGGCTGCGCGACTGCATCTTTGGCAGCGCGGACGTACGACCCTTGCTCGTACCCATGGTAGATGACCTTTTGCAAAAACTCGCGCACGTCAAAGAGTCCGCGAAAGGAGACCTCGACCTCGCCTGCGGACCGCACCGCGAACGGCTGCAGGCCACGGGCGAGGTGCTGTCGCGGCTGGCTTCGACTTACGCCTTCAAACGCTGCGCGGACGTCACCTACGGCTGTCCGGTGTGCCTCCACCGACCCGTGGAGCGCTTCATGGTGCCGTGCGGCCACACGCTGTGCAAAGAGTGCACCCAGAACGTGGTGGAAGCCTCCGGGCTGTGTCCCATGTGTCGCGTGGAGTGGGTAAACGTAGGGAATCTGTACTTTCAATGAGCGATTCATGCGTGCTCGTTGAAGTACACCGACAGCGGACCCCAGGTGACCAGGCTGAAGTCATCGCGCTCTTCGGGACGCACTCGGTACCGCTCATTCTCCAGCTCGAGCGCGAATCCAGCTCCGGCGCACGCCGCCGGCATGTCGATGGTCGGAACGATGTCGTGCTGTTCTTCCGCATCCAGCATCGCAGGCGCGCGGAGGGCGTGCAACAGGAAAAAGCGTTGCGTCAGCGGCGTCCAGGTCTGCGACGCATCCGCCAGCATGCCCAACCAGTTCTCGTCTGGCATGAAAATGGCGCTGTTCAACTTGCTGGCGAGCCACTGGATGGACAGCTGCAGATTCAGCTTGTCCAAAGCAGCGAGGACGGCCACTGCGTTGGTGCGAGCCACGGCAGCGGCGACCCGCTTTCCGTTGGACAAACGCGCCAGGTTTGGGTGCACACTGCGGTAGTTGTCGAAACCGCCGAGGTCGATGCGAACGTCGTCTTCGAGGTCTCCATCCCACATGCTGAACACCGGTTCTGTGCTGAGCTGACAGCGGATGGAGTCGTCGATGACCGCACTGACCGCAGCGCAGGGACCCATCGCGTCCAGCACCAGCAGCAGCGTGTGCACCGTGCCGCGGCTGCCGCAGCGGTAGTACGAGGCCAGGCTGGGTAGAGGGCCGCTGGTCATGGTGATGGCGCGGTGCACCAGTTCCGGGTGCTGGGCGACCGCGGCGGGGGCGCGCTGCATGTCCACGATGTCGTTGCCGTCGGCAGGCAGACCCGCGAACATGGCAAAGTTGGACAGATGACGACGCGGGTACCACCACGTCTGCGGATTCCACGGCTGGGAAGCCGTGCGAGCGAATCGCAACCCCAGCATGACGGAAACGCTCGTGGCGGTCGTGTGCGGCTACTACTATGTGTGGGTGCACTGGTCGGAAAACAAAAACGTGACGATGTCAAAGTTCTCCCCGTGCTCCAGTTTCTGACGAACCACGTATAACGCGGCACCCACGAGGATGGTGACGATGGTCACGTAACTCACCAGCGTTTTCCATGCGTCCCATCGGGCCCGCGCCTTTCCCTGCGGGAGGCTTTCGTAGTGCATGTGGATGACGCGATGCACCACCAACAATACAAGCAGCATCGCGGCAAACTCCCACTTTGCTTTGCTGGACAGCAGGTAGAGAAGGTAGGTGACACAGGTGAAGAGGAACACGGAAGCTAAGTTTGTGTACGCATCGTAGCTGTAGAAGATGAAAATGACCGTGAACAACATGAAATTGCGTAAAGCCATCGACTGCTTCATCTTCCGCTGGACATCACACGACATCACTTCGGTCTTGAAACCTATCAGGAACAGGACGCCGATGGTCAATGCGAGCTTCGACACCACACTGTTGATTTGATTGTCTGAAGCTTGCTCCGGAGAGGTGGTAGAGGAATCTTCCTGCGATGTGTATTTGGTGGCTTTCCCCATCATGAGGTGTATTGCGAAAATCGCGTCCACATCATGGAGGCTGCACAAGACGACTCGACTCCTCAGCGCCTCCGTCCTCGTCCTCGCATGCGGACGCCTGCGTGCCTTCACCAGCGCCGCGGAGTTCTTCATGATGGAATGTTGTCTCTTCCAGTAGCTGCCGGCGCCGGCGCCGGCGCTTCAGCGCCAGGGATTCGCGGATGGCGCGAGGATGTGGACACATGCTGCGTCTATTCTCTTCTACTGCGGCGCCAGCGCCAGCTTGATTTCGCCCAGGCTGGCCACCTGGTACACGATGATGAAGGGGTAGTCCGACTTCAGGAAGGCCTGAACGGTGTTGCAGAGGTTGGTGCACTTTGAGAACAGCACGAGGTACTTCAGCGAGAAAATGCCCTGGATGATTTCGTTTTCCGCTTTGTTTTGTATGGTGTACGGCGTGGAGGCTCCTTCGTTGTCGGTGACCACCGTCTCCTGCGTGCAGAAATCGCCCGTGCATTTGAATATCAGCTGATTGTTGATGTTTTGGATTTCCACGTGCTCCGCCAGGTTGTTCATGTCGCGCACGATCTTTTGAAAGTCGGTGGAGGGCATGGCGATAACGGAATTGAACTCGACGGGGTCTATCGTGATTTTGCTGTGGTCCAGGTCCAACAGGTTCAGACGGAACGTGGTCTTGCGGTCCGCGCTCTCGATGCGCACGCCCAGGTGGTTCATGTCGCTGCCGTCCATGAACAGCGTCAGCGTGTCGTTGTTGTTGATGCTGCGGATGAGTTTGTGAAGCTGCATCATGTTGACGCCGATGCACATGCGTTCCTTACAATGGTAATACTCAAACTTGGATGCCTCCAGACACATGTGCACCAGCACGACGTGCGAGGAGTCCATCGCCAGGATCTTCATTCCCACCGCCGGGTCGAACTCGATGCTGGTGTCGGTCAGCAGGTCCTTCAGCGCTTCCACGAGCACCTTGAATGCCCCCGACTGCACGGTGCGTATCTCCAGGATGGTCTCGGACTGCGACTTTGCCGGCGCTGCTTCGGCGGACATTGTTGTTGGCCACACTGCGTATGTGGGAACACACGGCGCACGCGTTTTAAGTGCTGATTTTCACGTTCATGGCGTAGTCCAGTGTGTTCTTGGGATTCACGAGCGGCTTGTTGCGTTTCAGGCGAAGCTTCTTGCGGTACTCGTCCACCCGCGCGTTGTCCAACGGCACGTACTTGTAGTCGTGCGTCAGCAGGTCGCTCTCGTACAGCTCGTCCACCTGCTGCGTCAGCGACAGCATCGGCGGGCAGTTGACGGTGACCACGCGGCGGCTCTCGCAGTGCTTGCGGAAGTCCTCGATGTCCATGTAGCCCCCGAACATGCGCAGGCAAACACGCGGCGGCGCCGACACCACCGGTCCCTCCTTGTTCATGCGCCGGCCCATCAGCTGCAGCAGGCTGTTGCGCTCCCAGATCTCGTCCATGCCGTCGTTGGAGGCGTAGTTGTGGGCCATCGCGCACTCGAGGCTGCAGAAGCAGCCGCACACGTGGAACACGCCATCCACGTGTTTCACCGGGACGCCGACGGGGGGGCCCTCGAACTGGTGGCAACACCAGTGGCAGCACACCGAGGTGCTGCCGGGCCACTCGCCGTTCTTCGATTTCTCTGCGAAATCGCCCAGCAGCTCCATCCTGCGCAGGATGGGTCCTCCACCGACTCCCACTCCCGCCTGGTGCCCGTCCGTGCTGGCGGCGGCACTGCTGCTGTCCCCGGCATTGCCGCCGTTCTGCTGGACCGCCTCGAACTCCATGCAGTTTTCCTGGTTGTAGGCATCGGGTGGGTCGCGGCCGCCGTCGCTGGAGGCATCGCCCGATGGCGGTACCTTGAGCTGGAGGATGATGTTGCCGTCGTCCGCCGGCCACTGCGAATCCAAGTCGATTGACACAGGCGCTTCCGCGGACGCTGCCGATGACGCGGGCTTCTTCTTGGATGCCGCGCTCTTTTTCGCAGGAGGCTTCTTTTTGGTAGCCACGGGTGCCGGTACGGGGGCTTCAGCGTCGGCGGGTATTTGCGATGGTGGCTCCATGATTCCTGCACCCATGCGTACCGCCAGTGCCACGGCTTTATATTCGCGTTGGTTGGTATATGACAACATGGACCTGGTGCCCCGAATCGCTGCGGCCTGCTCCCCGCAACAGCAGGAGGCCCACTACACGCAAGCGGAATCGCTGCAGCGCAACCTGCAACCCACCCCCCTCAGCACGACGTTCTTCAGCGCCGACAACGTGGATGCCCTGCAGCACGGCATCCGCTACTCCGTGTACAAACGGTCGGGCGGGCGCTACAACATCGACAAACAGGATGCACGCCAGCTCCACTACGTCATGCGGTCCGTGTACCTCCAGCACGCCCGCAACGACCCCGTGAACGTCCTCGGACAGGTGCGATGTCTGAACGGCCGCGTGCTGGAGTACTGCGTGTCGACCGTCCTCACCGAAATCGCAGCGCGCCAGCATTACCTGCAGGACATCTCCACGCTCCCCGTGCCCCTGGAGCAGAGCGTCAACGTGTCCAGCGCCGGCACCAAGGTCCTCAGGGATTTTCTCCTCTCGTCGTAGAGTACAATACCGCAAAAACAGATGACCAATCGGCTCCTGTCAAATCCTCCTCGGTCCCCCGCGGACAACTCGGACGCCGGCCCACGGCGCGTGTACCTGCGCGCCGTGTCATCGCTGGTCGCGCTGCTCATCCTCTCCGTGCTCATCCGCGTCGCATCCGTCGCGCCCCAGACGCAGGAGTGGACGCTCGCGCTCCTGATGACGCAGATTGGAATCTTCATGCTGGTGTTCTACGTCGTGCTGTCCGTTTACGTCTACCGCGCGCGCCGGGCCGCCGCGGCTGCCAACATCCTGGCCAACACCCCCACCGACACCTGCCCCGACTATTGGACGCGCAGCGCCAGCAACCAGTGCACCAACGTGTACGACACGCCCGATGGAAAGTACAAGTACTCTGTCGGCGACAAGAAACGTCTTCAGGTCGCCCTGGGCGTCGCCGCCGACATCGCGTGCAGACCGGGCGCCGGGCCCGACGCCTATCCTTGGGTCTATCTTAAGAACGTCTGCAACGCTTATCAATTCAATAGCAAGAAGTGATGCAGCACGAAGCAAAAGAGCTGCACGAGCTGGCGACGGGGCTCGTGGTCATCTGCGGCCCGCCCGGCTCCGGCAAGACACAGAGGCTGGAAACCATCGTCGCCGACACTTCGCGACCACGACCCGGCTTTGCGGTCCTCCGTCTCGACCACATGTACACTCACACGCAACTGGAACCGCTGCACGTCCTCAGTAACTTTGTGGCCTGCCGAAATCGGCTCGTGCATTCCGGGAGCGCGCGCAAGGTCATCGTGCTGGATGACTACGATGGCCTCGCAGCCGGCGACAGGGGTCTCGCCTCCGCCCTCCAGAAAGCCCTCGCGCATCCCGCAGTCACCGTGCTGCTGACGGTGCGCAACACTGCCCTGCTCAAGGGACTGCCACCCCCTTCCTCTTTTACCGAGCTGTCGCCGCGAAACGCAGACGCCGACGATGACGAGGACCTGGTGCAGGTCCCCGACGACCAGTCCGCGGATGCCTTCCTGCACCTCTACGAAAACTGCGCGCTGACGCTCGCCGCACGCAAAGGCATCGTCGACGCCTGCGGCATGGAAGCGGTCGCCGTGCATCACATGGATTGGACGCTGCACAAAATCGCACATACGCTCAAGTACGGTTTCATCAATCAATGTCGAACAAAACGTATCAAAGGTGCCGGTCGAAACGAGTCCAAGCCTCGACGGCTGGCCATGGGCGGTGGCAAGACGCATCCCAGCGTCGCCGCTCGTAACATGCTGGGCATTCATCCAGACGATGCCGTCGCATGGCAGACCGCTGCCGATTGCGCCCTCCTCGGCGTCAGACGGGCGCCGTGATGTTGCAGGGCGCGGACAGTCGAGCGTTGCGGTGCAGCAGGCTCATGTGTACCTTTTGATGATGATGTTCCACCAGCCGCACCATGCTGGCATCGGACGTGCAGGCGCTGTTTCCGCTGTTGAAGTTGCCACCTCCCACGGAGGATACGTCCGTCCAGTCATCGTCCTCGCTGCCGTCGGCCGCTTCGTACCACCGCCAGTCGTGGTTCACGTTGAACCCCACGTTCACGGTGGTCCCCAATGGCAGGGGAATCATGCCGAACACGTCCGATGGCGCGTCCCGCTGCAGGTCCAAGATGGATTGGATGGCAGACTGCTTGTCCGGATACACGCCGTGGATGATGCAGTCGTCCAGATTCCCCATGCACCCCTGTTGCGACCCGACCACCCAAACCATGGACGACGACGATGACAACATACTTGCGCGTGAACAAAGTAGCGTATTTTTACCTCGGACTTTTTTGCTCGAGAGCCTTTCGCAAATGGGGAAGCACCCTGTCGTCGTACTCGCTGTCCCCCGTTTTGACGTTCAGGATGTCGGCGAGGGCCGTGGACAGCACGACCCGGATGCGGTTGGCCCGGGACCCGGGACCCGCCTTGACGTCCGCGACCAGCAGCAGGTGCAGACCGTCGTGCAGGCGACCCACCATGACGCATGGAGCGACCGCACCACCGTCTTGAAAGTACAACATCTGTTCCACGTGACGGTGGATGCGGTGCAGATGCCGTCGATTGCACATCGCCCGCATCCGTGGGGGCAGCCGCGACATTTCGGATGGCCTCGCCCACACCACCGCCACGTCCGCGTTCTTCAGGTAGGCATCGTGCAGAGGCCAGAAGACGTCGAAATGACGCAGGGGCGGCTCCGCCATTACATAATGGGGCGACACTTTGTCGGGCCACGGGATGGCAGGTACTACTGTCGCAAAGGCCACCGGCTCCGGGTCCAGCACCAGCCGTGGGCCGGTGCGTGTCGTCATCGATGGCATCATAGGCGCAGGCAAGAGCACCCTTTTGCGCGGGCTCGCCGAGCGATGCGGCTACCAGGTGTGCCTGGAGCCCGTGCAGGAATGGGAGCCGCTGTTGCAGCTCATGTATGAAGACCCCGCCAGGTGGACCATGGCGTTCAACATCACCGCGCTGCTGAGTTTCGGCAAGCAGCAGCACCCTCACGGCGTGCCACCCGGAGCGGTGGTGTTGCAAGAACGGTCCCCTCTGGCGTGTCGGCACGTGTTCTGCGACCTCGGGCATCGCCTGGGACACATGAACGACGTGGAGATGCAGGTCGTCGACGGCGTGTTCGACTTGGTACAACAGTCCCTGCCGCCCGTGGATGTCGTCATCTACATGCGCACCACACCCGAGGTCGCCTTCCAGCGCATGCGGCATCGCGCCAGACCCTCCGAGGCCAACGTGCCGCTGGAATACATCCGCCAGCTGCATGATGCCTACGAACACATGGCCTACCGCGTGTTGCCGGAGAGGTATCCCGACATCCGGGTGCTGACGGTGGACGCTGACGCGGAGCCCGCCTTCGGCCTCTGCGAAGACATGATAAAACGCATCCTCCACCGAGAAGACCCACCAATCGGACAGAACGCCGCTGACGCCACACAGCAATAGTCGCTGCACCATGACTGCCCATTATTCAGCTGTTGCCGTGCGCATGCCCTGCACGCTGCGGGCGTCTCCCGCCTATCGAGACATGGTGGCGGGCAGTCGCCCCCGCATCCGCTGTCTGCCCCCGGCGGTCTGGGATGCCCTCGCTGCGAGGCGAGGGCCGCAAGACCCGCCGGTCACCCCGCCCGCCGGTGCGTCGCCGTCCTACCAGGACGTGGAGACCTTCGTGATGCACCGCCTGCTGCAGCGGGAAGTGGCGGACCACGCGCGGCTGCATTACGTGGACTTGGACGACGGCGTCTTGGTGGTCAGCAAAGCGGAAATGGGAACGGGAGCTGTCTCCGTGGATCTCCTGCGTCTGCTGAAAGACACCGTGACGCGCGTCCTGGGCGTGCAGCTTCCGTCAGCTTCTGCGGAGGAGGAGGTGTATCCCATGACGGTGCCCTGCGCCTATGCCGCGGGCGCGTTCTTGGTGGATCCGGAATCTGCCGCGCAAGCCGTCGTGCGGCGCTTCGGACGCGAGTGCGCCGCGTCGGTGACCGCGGCCATGTTCGAAAGCGAGGCGTGGCAGGCTATCAGCTGAACATGTAGTGGTCAGCGAGTACATTCTCCCGGCGTACGCCCACGGTGCTTGAGTCTCGCTTCACTTGTCCTTTCCGATTTCTTTCAGCATCAGCAGCAAGTCCTTCACGAGGCCCGACAGCTGCTCGTGGGACACCAGTTTGGACCCCATGGAAGCGCGCAGTTTCATAAAGGTGGCCATGGTGTTCAAACGCAGGCCGATGAGCAGCTTTGCATGTTCCAAGTAAGCCTGCACGAATCGCTCATTGAACACCTTGCGGCCGCGCTTGGTGGTCTCGTCCAGCGTCCCTGCCGCTTTCGATTCCTTGACCACGGCATCCGCAGAGACCTTTTCGATGCGCTCGAACAGCCGCGCCATCGAGGCCAACGGTTCCGTGAAATCGGTGTGGTTCATGACGTACAGCAGCAGCTCTCGCCCCATGTGCGTCGGCGTCGCGAACGCCATCTTTCGCAGCTTGCGGCTCTCTTCGTCCGGCGCGACGCCTGCGCTGTAGGCCACCATGACCGCCGTTTGCTGCAGTGGGTGCAGCTCGACGAACGTCGCGTACCGATGGTCGTCGTTCAGCCAATCCGCAAATTGCCCTTTGGGCACGTTTTTGATGTCTTCAGGCACTTCTTTCACGTCAACATCAAAGGCATATGCAGCACTGCTGCCTCTCTTGTCGTTGGCGTTCTTTGATTTGTCCTGCGCCCACGCCAACAGCCGGTCCACGTCTCTCGCGCCCAGGGGCGACGTCGTTTCCCGGATCAGCCTGGAGACTACCGATGCCGCGTCTTGCGACCGAAGGTCGCCTTTCTCTTTGACGAACAGGCCGTCCGCGCGGTCTACGATGTCTTCCTTCGTCGTCACGTATTCCATGACCTCCTTGCGCAGGGCCGCTTTGTCTGGCACGGGACCCACGGGGGCGTTCCCCGTGGGTACGCGGCTGTCTATCGTGAACCACCCGCTGGGGTCGCCGGTCAGACAATAGGCCACGTAATCGTTCAGTCGCTTTTTTTGCCATCTTTCATCCTCAGGCTTGTTGGAGACGTTCAACGAGGACACAATGGCAAACGTCCGCGGCACTTGTGTTTTCACGTCATTCCCGGTCGACGCGAACACTTCGCGGATGCGGTCCTTCCCGGGCAAAGTGATGTCTGCCTCCAGCACAGCTGCATACGCCTCGTTCAGGTAGCTCAGGTGCGTGGACCCCCGTTTGTACAAGGTGACGTACAGCCGTCGCCACACCACGGCATCGGGTTCGCGGTGGCGGATGACGTAATCCCGAATGACCAGCTGGTACCGGTCTTTGAGCTGGGCATCGGGATACGCAGGCGTCAGGAACCCGTCGTAGGGCGGCAGGTGCGCCGTGAGGGTGGCGATGCGCTCGTCGTCGGATTTCGACTTTGCCGGGGGAGCAGCGCCCGCAGCAGTTCCGGGGATATGATGATACCATGCACCTGCTTTGCCTGGCTTACCCGGTCCTGGAGGCAGAGGGTACCCGGGGGGATACCCAGACGCAGGGGGATAGGCCGGGTACATTTCTACATACACCGTCGATAAAATAGCACGGAGGCACGGCTGCACGTGACCATGCAACCGCTGCACCACCTGCGCTCCTGGCTGAGGGCCGAGGGCATGTGGTGGGACCCCGCGCACCACACGGACCTCACGCACGTGTTCCTCGATGGCGGCAAGGCCTCCGTGCCTCACGAGCGACGCGAAGAGTTCTGGCAGGCCTACGCCAGATGCCTGTCCCGCCAACCGGGGCCTCGAGCAAAGCCTCTGGCTTTGCGAGTCGTCGAGCGCATCGACCCCGCACGCTTCCACATGTTTTTCGATGTGGACGTCGGCAGCATGGAGCGCAAGGCCGCTCAGGACATCGTCATGGATGCCCTGGTCCCTACGGCGTCCTCGTTGCTGGAGGCTTCGCACGCCGTGGTGTGCGGCAAGCCGGATGTCGCTGCCACCGATATCAAGCCAGGTTTCCACGTCGTCTGGCCAGGGTTGGTGGTAGACCGCGAGACCGCCGCCTGCGTCGTCTCCGAGTGCATCGCGCGACTGCCAGAGCATGCCGCCTGGCTGAAGACCGCCTTGGATACCTCCGTGTACGGCGGCAGCGGCCTGCGGATGGTGTTTTCGCAGAAGAAACCAGACGACCCCGCAGCCGATGTGTACGTTCCGGTCCGGGAATGGCGGGACGGCACGTGGACCGAAGTCTGCCCTGCCATTCCCGGACCGGTCCATTGGTTGCGCGCCTGCACCCTGCGCCCCCCGCCCGCAGCGAGCGTAGCTGGGGACTCGCAAAGCCCTGCGGCCTTTGCTCGAGACTCTATCGAGGAGTCGTCGTCATCGTGCTGGGGTGGAGATTTCGTACCGCCGACGCAGTACCAGCCATGCCGCATCACCGCGGTCCGGACCAACGGGAGCAGCAACGGGCGCATCATCCACACCACCAGCCGCTTCTGCGCCAACATCGGCCGATGTCACAAGAGCAATCACGTCTACTTCATCGTCAGTGCGCGGGGCACCGCGTACCAGCTGTGCCACGACCCCGACTGCAAAGGATTCCGATGTCTGGTGGCCAACGGTGAATGCCCGCCGCAGCAGCCGCTACAGCAGCACATGCCCACCGCGGGGGAGGTGGTGATGCGGCAGCTCCAGGCCCTGCTGGGAGGTAACATATAAACCGGTAGTTACGGAGAAGCATCCAGAAGAGAACTCATGGACCCCGTCATCAATGCCATCGATGCCGCTTTCGGAGAAGAAGACGCCGCACCCGTCGCATCGAGCGAGCGAAGCTCGCGAGACGTGCTCGAGGAATCCGAACGAGTGGCCAAGTCCGCAGAGGCTCTCGAAGAACGCAAAAGAGCTGAAGAAGAACTCAAGCGCAACAATCGCGGTATCTTCCGTCGCACGCCCTTGCAGCAACCGCCCATGACCTCGGACGACTGCGACCGCTTCATCGATGCCGAGATGACGACGCGCATGTCGCGCACCCGCTGGCACAACCTGGACGCCTGCTTCCGCTGGAAGAAGATCACCGAGTACGTGCAAGCTTCCTCCGACAACGGGATGGACCTCGATGAATTGCGCGCGGCGTTCCGGGCCAAAAAGCTGGACAAAGTCACGTACGACATCAAGACGCAGACCGTGGTGCGTCTGAACCACCTTGGAATGTAGAAAGCAACGGCCGTGAGGGCTTTGCCAGTCGCAAAGGCCTCTGGCCTTTGCTCGAGCGAGCTTAGCTCGCGAGTCGCTCGATGTTTTCCATGTAATCGCCGAGGGAATGGTCCTGGATGGATTTCAACACGTTGGGCACCGCGCAGCGTAGCCGGCCGGCCGGCGCTCCTCCTCCTCCGCCCCCCGCCGCGCCATCCGCTCGCAGGCACAGCTCCGGGCCCACGTGCCTGAAATCCGCAAAGGGGAGGGCCGGCGGCAGGTGCGGCACCAGGTCGCCCTCGTTCACCACGCGGATGTGGTAGTCCACGCAGGCATCGAACGCGTGCCGCAGGTCCTCCCCGCTGCCCACCTTGGGACCCCCCAGCCCCACGCACCCGATGCGCACGTCCGTGTCGTACAGCAGGCTGCCAAAGTACAACGCGGCCACCTGCGCCATCGCGCTGCCTGCGCTGTGTCCCACGAAAAAGAGCTCCCGGATGCTGTGGCGGTGCTTCAGCGTGTCCGTGATATCCCTCTCCAACACCCCCTGCACCGATGTAAACTCGTCGAGGTACCCCGAATGCAGGCAGACGTTTTTGTACTGCGGATGCTTCGGCAGCGTGACGCGCGTCGTCTTCAGCTTGACGTTCATCACCAGGTCCTCGATGCCCGACGTGCCCCGGAACGCCACCCACATGCTCGTGTCCTCGGCGCGGTCCCCGTCATCGAACCTCCAGGTGTAGGCCTGACAGTTGCGCGTCACGAAGCTGCGGCGGCCGTCGTAGAACCGCGGCAGGTCGGTGCTGCGCGCGGGCATCTGTTCGACGTTCAAGTGACGCGGAGGCAAATACGCGAGACTGGACAGTTGGCACGCGCGTTGCAATAGCATGTTGTTCATGATGGTTTCACTTCATTGCTTATTGCCCAAAAAAAATGCGCACGCACCATGCGACGAGGAACGCCCACACCGCCGCCATCACCCACGCGGCCCACACCACCCATTTCCGATGCCGCTCGGACCGCGCGCGCATGCCTTCGAGCTGTCTCTCCACAGAGTTCTTGACTTCCTCCACGGCGGCATGGCCTTGCAGCAGCCGGTCGATGTCGTACGTGCAGACGGTCGCGCAGGAGGGGTCGTCGCGGACTTGGATGACCACTGCCACCTTGTCTTCCACGGCCTCCGCGCTGTCCATCGCGTACTGGCGCAGGAAATCTACGGTCGCAGGAGACAGCGCCCCGAGCGCGCGCATCACCTGGGGAGACACGCGCCGTGCGTCCAATACCAAGGGCTGGGGCGGTTCGTCTTGGTCGTGGTAGTCCAGGTAGCGACGCAGGTGGTCGGCATCGCGATACACGCCGACCACCACCACATGCGCCGTGTGTCCTTCCTGGGCGGCCACGTGCAGGAGGCGTCCAACGATGTCGAGCGCGCGGCGGCCCAGGTGGAAGGCCACGGCTTCCGCCAGGTTGTTGCCTTCGGAGGATTCCATTGGCAGCCATGGATGCAGGCGCGGTTTATGCCTGGCGCACACTGTCCGCCATAAAGGGACTGCCAGGCAACCTATCAAACCAACGAAACACCATGGCTCCACAATTCGAGCGCACCGTGGACAACCTCGCGGCCGCCGGCAACGTATGGGGATTGCGCGTGGTCACAGCGGCATGGGATTGGCTGTCGTGGTTGACGGGTGACAATGACATCCACGAGGACGAAAACGTGATCCGCATCGGGTACGGTTTCGGTGAGCTCACGATGTCTACCTGCTACGCCGCTGCTTTGTTCGGTCGGCTGGAGACGCTCAAGTGGCTGAGGTCGCGCATGCCTCCACGTGCGTGGGACGAGCGACTACTCGAAACCGTGTGCGTGGCGGCCGCGCGAAACGGTCACCTGGAGACGCTCAAGTGGCCCCTGTTTCAATTTCGGTGCACCTCCGGGACGGTATGCGCCGCGGCCGCCGAGAACGGGCATACGCACGTGGTCGAGTGGTTGCGCGCGCAGGACCCTCCGTACCCATGGGACTGGCGGACGTGCGCGGCTGCGGCCGAACGACGTGACATCGCGTTCCTCGAGTGGCTCCGCGCGCAGGACCCGCCATGTCCCTGGAACGAGCGCGTGTGCGAAGAGGCCGCTACCGCCGGCGATGTGGAGATGCTGGAGTGGCTCCGCGCCCAGACGCCCCCGTGCCCGTGGGACATCCGCGCGGTGAGCGGCAATGCGGCTCTGAACGGGCACCTTGCGGTCTTGGAATGGATTCGGGACCACGAGGACGACGACGAATGGACCGCGTGGGTGTGCGAATCCGCGGCGATGGGCGGGAGAATCGACGTGCTGAGGTGGGCGAGGTCCTTGGACCCGCCATGTCCTTGGAGCGAGTCCTGCACGGTCGCGGCTGCGAGAGGTGGTCACATAGAGACGTTGGCGTGGCTCCGTGCCCAAGACCCTCCGTGTCCGTGGGACGAGCGCGAGGTCTGCAAGGCTGCCGCCTACATGGGGCGCCTCGACGTTCTGAAGTGGTTGCGCGCGCAGGACCCTCCGTGCGCGTGGGACGCCGAGACATGCTACATGGCGGCATGCGAAGGCCACCTGGACGTGCTCAAGTGGCTCCGTGCGCAGGACCCGCCGTGTCCCTGGGACGAGAAGGCATTCTGCTGGGGTCGTGGTTGGAAACTCCTCAGCTGGCTGAAATCGCAGGGATGTCCGGGGTCCGATGGCGAGGTGTACATGACGTTGTTCGACGAGTTGGAAGAGGAGCGCAGCATGGGTTTCTGGAAGAGGCTGTGGCGGTGGTTGGGAGGAAAGTGAACCTAAGGATTTTTAATAAAAATTGCGCGCATCTCGAGACTTTGGACGGTTTACGGACATGAAAATTACCGTCACAAGTGCATGACAATGATTCACGCACCACCTCCACACCTTGCGATGACCAGCTGCAGCAACTGCCGCCCGGCATCCGTTCCTCCCAGCACCAACAGCACAATCAGACTCGCCATCATGATGCCATTCTGCCATATCAAGTGGTTCATCTGAATGGAGAGACGGGTCTTGATGCATGCCATCCTGTGCACCACGCGCTTCTCGAGGCTATTCATCTGGTCGGTCAACCGCGTGTCCAAGCCTTTCATCTGGTCGGTCAGGCGCGTGTCCAAGCCCTTCATCTGGTCTGTCAAGCGCGTCTCCATAGTGGTCATCCTGTCGTCCAGATGCTGCAGCGCATACGTGATTTTGTCCTCCAGGACCACAAACTGCTTGTCCACGACGTGCAGCTTCTTCTGCATGACGTCATGGTCACCTGAAACGCGGTGCAACCCCGACTGCACTTCGCCCAGGGTGTCGTTGAGCTGCTTCGTGGTGTGCAGGGGGGATGAACCGGGGGAGCCAAGGGAGTTGGAGAAGGAACGCGCGCATAGGCGTGCAGGTAGGCAGGGCGAACGCAACGGCAGCCTCGAGGAGTACCGCGTGCAGGAAAGCATGGTTGCGTTGTGCATGGATTGCAGGCAGGTGAGGTATGCTGTAGTTCCAGACGGAAATCGCTTTTTTAATTGGTCGCGTGCTATAAAACAGACGACGCAAAGGAACACAACCATGCACGGCTACAACCTTCGCAGAACAGCAACGAAGGATTCACAAACCATGCGTGTTCTCACAATTCGCCGGACGCGGGCAGTGCGCATGACGTACGTGCGGTGCACCGTATGCCTGGCGCGCGCTTCGCATTTGCGGAAACAACGCCGCCCAGTGCGCGCATGGTTGCAGTAGGGCACTGCGTCGCACCCGATGTCGTGTCACCAGATGTCACTGAGAAATCGACACATGCGATAGGTAGAGAAGGACTACATACGCTGCGCACTCCTCTCGGCTCCTCCAGCCGTATACGCCATGGAGATTACACAGCGATTGGCGCGACTGGAGGACACCGTGCGCCTGCTGCACGAGTCTGCGCTGTACGCGGAGCGCACGAAGATAGGCCGACTGAATCCCGTGCTCTTCGGATTTCCCTTCGAGCTGCACCGTCATTCCTCCAGGAATCTGCACGGCTACCTGGAAGATGCGCAGACGGGCGTCTTCAAAACGTCGCGGATGTTCTTCAAGGTGTCCACCGTCCAGGGAAGCATCACCGGCGACATCGTCCAGCCCAGTGACATCAAAGACAGCCGGGTGCTCGTCGGCTTCAGAGACAATGTGTTGTACCTGCAACATGACACGCAGGACGGCTTGACAGTGGACGACTGGGTGAAGAAGGCGCTGAGCGCGTACGGCGTCACCGAATATGCCGTTGCACGCGTGGATATCTATGACCGGCCGCTGTACTTTCCGCTGGAGGCCTTTGTAGTTACCGGCGAGGCCCGCGGCGACAAGCTGCGGATGTGGCTGAACGGGCTGAGCCCAGCGTGGAAAAGGGACATCTGCCTGATGTTGGCGGATGCCCGGCTCATGGACGAGCTGGGCGTGGCCCGCATGTTGCGGGAGCTGGCCGCCGTGTTGTAAAAAAAAGTGAAAGCATTCTCTGTTCCTTCTCAATCAACCAGAGCCAGAGCAAGCACGTACCACAAGTAGCGTCACTTGCCATGCCGACCTGTCACTTGTGCGAAGAGGTGCGGGATGAGTTCATGGTCCTGCACGACCCGCCGGAGATGCCCCGTGTGGGCCTCACCGCGCCCGTGCACGTCATCTGTGCGGCCTGCTACGCCCTCCATACGCATCACACGGGATGCCCCCAGTGCCGCCAGATGTACGACGCAAATCCCAACATCAAGCCGCGCATCGTGCTGCAGGGCGCTGGCGCGCAGCTGCCGGGCTGCTCCCACGCGATGGTGAGAGGGGCGTCCCGTGGTCAGGAGCCCATGTACGGCTTCTGCGGCAACGCCACATACGAACACAAGTTCTGCGCCCACCACGGCGGTGCAGGCGCCGGCGCGGCTGCGGCCATGGAGGTCCAGGACCCCGTCGCGCCACCGGCAGCACCTGCCCTGGTTCCCTTCGCCATGCTGCGACAGAACGTGCAGATGGCGCAGCAGACGACTGAGATGGCTCAACACACCAGCTCGCTGCTGCAGGCCAGTCAGCAGGAGCACGCGCAGATGCAGCAGATGCTGCACGGCGTCCAGGCCACCGTGGCCGACGGTGTGCGCAGCATGCGCGTGGGACGCGACCTGCTGATGCGTGTCGCGAACAGGCTGGGCCTCGACTCCCTGCGTTCCCTGCACGCACCCCCCGCAGCGGCTCTGCCGCCCCCACCGCCCGTGCAGATCCAGGACGTCACCGAAGAAGAGGTAGACGCCCTCGCCGTGCAACTTCTCGGACTCTGAACTATAGACGATGTCATCCATCCGTAGGGACATCGAGAGACGCAAGCGTGAACTCTGCGTGCCTCCTTTTTTCCCCGGATCCCCCGACGACTACACCTACGTCCCGGAGAGCTGTCGCAAGAAGACATCCGCCGCTTCCACGGCTCGCGTCCGCCGTACACGACTGATGGAGCAGGAGCTGGCGGAGGTGCGCGGCTGGCTCGCGGCCAATCCCATGGACCCTGCGCCGGAAGCGCTGGATGCCGTCGATGCCATCAGCAACGTGGCCACCGCCCGTCGGGCGCTGAAGAAGACCGCGGAGCTGTCCAACGCCATGCTGCGGGCGGTGCAGGCCTGCTTCGCGCGCGTGGTGGACCCGGCGGAGCGTCGTCGCCAGCCGTCAGTGTTGGCGCGGATGGACCAGGCGATGCGTCAGGAAGCTCCCGAGGGCCTGCGTCGCGATGCCCGTGTGGCTTTCAAGATACGGCGCGGCGTGCTGACGATGGTGGAGGCGCACCTGCGCAGCGCTCTCAGCAGGTGACATCGACGTTGGGAGAGAGCATGAAAAAAAGCGAAATCCAACTGCGGAGTGACGCAGCATAAAACCATCCTCCACAATGCCTCCCAGAAAGAACAAAACCATGTCTCCCGACCCCAGGTCTTCCAGGGCGGACCAATGATACGACCGCTGCCTGGCTCGCAGCGCATGGTGGGAGGACCTCACATGTGCATGTACCACGAAATCGGAGATTCGCCGCTGGCGTTGCGCAATTGGAAGTGCGGCAGCGTGTACATGCACGTGGCCCACGAACAAGTGCGACCGTACGTCGCCGCGGATTGCCAAGCGGTACTCGACGGCGTCAACGACATGAATCGCCATTCCGAACGCGCGGCTGCGGTCATGATGGACGGCGCGCACGAGCCGGGGCATCCGCTGCCCGGCGTGTGGACGGTGCGCTCGCCATCGTACCGCGTGGATTTCCGGGTGTACCGCGAAAACCCGGAAGACCAACGGTCTGCACAAAGCCTCTGGGCCGAAGTTTACCGAAGCGTTTGATTTTCGGGTGCCAGAATGGCAAATAAAGCATCCATACCGTTGTGCTCGACAGTACGTCCATCATGTGGAAGCGTCCCAAAGGCACCACGGACATCGCAGGCGGAGACTACGAGCGACTGCAACGGGTCGCGCGAATCGTGGAGGCGGAGTTTGTGCGCAATGGCGGCTGCGCGCTGGACACGCCAGTGTTCGAGCGCACTGATGTCATTACAGCTAACGCCAAACGTTTTGGGACACCTTTATAGCGGACCCATGACCTACAGTATAGATTTGAAGAATAGGGTGGTCAGAGCGTATACTGAAAGGCATCTGTCATCATGTAGACACGTTCAGC
>JACCDW011880171.1_pt1 | contig 20154 bp, 24 predicted proteins | sample 7449781 | NCBI WGS metagenome assembly JACCDW01 (sample SAMN15323449, study PRJNA562643) | freshwater metagenome | isolation source: river surface water | place: USA:Blue River Watershed | collected 2017-08-18
GGATTGGTTACAAAGGAACATCTGGTGGGTCCTTACAATAAGACTTTGTTTCTTGAGTTCCTAAAGAAGTGTCAATTACCAGTGGGCACTGTTATTCTTTTAGACAACGTTCGGTTCCACCATTCCTTGGTCGTGAAGGAGCTGGCTATGGAAAAGCTAGGGGGAAAAGCTAGGCTAGTGAAATATACTAGTTTGGAAAGAGAGGTACTTTACAAGAACGAGCTTTTAGCTGATTGCATATTTCGACATTGTGCCAAACAACAACGCGGAATTTTATTTTGATGTATGCCGATATTACAGGAAAATATATATCAGATAATACATATTACAAATGAAACAAAAAGCGAGTAATCTTATTGTAGATAAAGATCTAGCAGATTTACTTGACATGTATATCAAACAAGATTCAAAATTGTCAAAACAGCAGCGTTTTATGAAAGCATTACAAAATCTAAAACAAGAAAATGATGCACAAACAATGCAGGTGAATCTTGTAGGATCACAATATGCAGATGCTATGAAAGACAAAGACTTATTAAGTGTGGTTGACAACTTACTCCGAAAGAAAAGTAAATCATTACAAGTTAAATGTGATGTCTTAAGGAAATTAATGAGGGGCGGAAACGATCAAGAGGACGAAACCAAGAAGACAGAAGATGTGCTACGTCTACTGCAGCATCTGAACTTGAGAGAGGTTCTTGGTATTGATAAAACTTCACAACAAGTATTGACTACAACTGAAAGTATAGGAGCCCGTATTAGATATAATATATTTGAAAGCGTTATTTATAATCTTAAAGCTGCATTACTACAGCAATATACAATTAGAATGATAGGAGTTGCGAGAGATATTGGTGACATAAATTTTAATGGATACAAGATGCAACTTGAAATGTCATTAATCAAAATAGATACGACTAACTCTGGTAGTGAAAAGAGTTACTTTGATAGCGAAGGGAGTTACTTTGATAGCGAAGGAAGTTACTCTGGTAGTTACACAGATAATGCAAGGAGCTCTCAATCATATACTGAAAATATTGAAGATTACATTCTGCAGCATTTACAAACTAAAACAAATCACGAGAATATATTTGAGAGAATCATTAATGAAAAACAGGCAGATAGATGTTCTGCTACAAATTATAACCGCAATACAGATACATCATTCACTCAAAAAGCGACACATACATTGATAATTAAAATTAACGGAACAATCAAGGACAATATATCTGTTGATGAGCAATCATTGGCGAATGCTTTACGAAACAACATCATGTTCCGGAAATTTCTCAGAGATACTTTATGTGACAAGGATGACGATATTTTCAAGTATTGGACTGGTGTGAAAGAAGTTGAAACAGTGATACAAACTAATTCGCACAAATCTAACGATCTAATCAATTGTATTAATTTGGATTTGTTGGCAATTTTGTTAAATAAACCTTTGGCATCTATCACGGAAAAGTATCCGGGAAACATCCGGGATTATGATTCACAGAAGAACGATATCAAAAAACGTATTTTACAGGCTACAACAGGTCAGTATAACTCGTCTACATTATCTAGTATATATAAGCAATTAACGGGGGAAATATTTCCATATAATATTTGGCCTTTAAATAATGATAAACCTATACCAGTAACTAGTGAAACCTCCCAACTTGTATTCGACCCAAACTCAGACCCCTCATGGGAAGAAAAATTTGATGCTGCGTGGAGTTCTGATATCAAAGCAACTAACGATTTCGAATTAAATTTTGCTGTATCACAACATGGGGGAAAAAAACAAAGTCGAGCATTGCCATGTATTACACACATTTATGTTAACGGAATCAAACGAAAAATAATCTACAAAGATCGGAAAGCATTGGTGAAATATAAGAATAATGTTATCACGGTATCTGAATTCAAGAAGCTGATACTGAAGATTTCGAAGAAGGTAAACAAGAATATCTAATAGTTTTTTATGATGAGCTCTTTCTTGTATGTCTTATTATATGCTCGATATACGTTAAAAGTATCCATGGAGTATTTTTTAAATATTTTTCGTACATATGGTGTATCTGGTTGAGTCATCAACCACTTCACATTTTTGGAGTCAAGTATCTCTATCTCGTGTACAAGAGTTTTCATAAATGTTTCCCTGTCTGGTTTGGTGTCCAGATACTGAAGTCCGTAATCATAATCTTCAAAATAAGGAGGATCTAAGAAGACAAAGTCATTACATTTAGCTTTTCGCAGCACACTAGCATAAGAAACATTGTAAATCTTACCTTTGCTTGTTTGTATGTAGTCAATCACCGTGTGGACATTTGTTAAGTATTTTTTTGACATAAAATATGGAAGCGCCGATGTGTGAATACTCTTGTTTATGTCAAATCCATGAAAGTAAAAGCGCCCTTTCTCAATCAAATGGCCCATAAAAACATTATATTTCAACACGATATATATAGCAGCTCTTTTTGCATCCAACGATAATGAATTTAACTTGGAGGTGAGTTGGCGACAATATTGTAGTTTCTCACCTTTTTCCAATGATGCAATTTTCTTCCCATACTTTTTGTAATAAGTAATGAACATGTCAGGTGCGTTCTGAAGAGATATCCACACATTATATATATCCGGATTTAGATCGTTTATGATCCAATGTGATGGTTTCAAATTAAGAAAAACAGCCCCGCTTCCTAAAAATGGTTCTATATACGTGTTGTAATCTGAAGGAAAGTGTTTACTTATTTGATTCAGGTATTTTGATTTATTGCCAGGTAAGCGAATGAAGGTTCTCATCTTCTAGTAATTTTTAATTACAAGTTCTTTTTTGTACGTTTTGGATTGCCGTCTGAATACAACAAAGCTTGTAATATTGTACTTATGGAAAATTCTCCTGACATCTTTCGTATCAGCTTGTGTCATCAGCCATTTTACACGTCGTTTATCTAGTTTCACAAGTTCCTCATGAAGTTCTTCAAGGAACTTGTTGTTGAGTGTTTGGCCTTGATTGTAAGAAAACTGATAAATATGATCTTCGATGTAAGGAGGATCTAAGAACACAAAATCGTTCTCTTTGGCATACTTCAGCACTTGTTTGTAATCGTGATTGCATATTGTACCATTAGTTGAGTTCAAGTATTCATGTATTGATAGCAAATTCTTTTCGAATCGTTCAGTCATAATATGCAGAGGTTTATTTGTAAAACCAGGAAATATGTACTTATCGTTAGTAATAATGTGTCCCATATATGCAAAATGTTTCATTAATAAAAAATATATAGCTCGTGTACATCCATGTTTCATTTGAGACAATTTTCTCGTAATACGTGAACAATATTGACGCTTTTCAGATACATTCAAACCTTTCAATCGTTCTCCAACAAGTTTTATTTTTGATAAAACATTTTTCGGGCATGCTTTGATACACATCCATAATGTGATTAAGTCGGTATTGAAATCGTTGATAATCCATTTAGACGGTTGTAAATGCAAAAAAACAGATCCGCTACCTACAAATGGTTCTATATATGTATCGAAAGATGCTGGGATGTAAGGTATAATATGTTTGATATATTTAGACTTGTTTCCAGACCATCTAATGAACGTCTTCATATTGAGGGTTTACTCTAAATGGATATTTTCAGATGTCATACAAGCAATTGTCGGATAGACTTGTTCAGCAAGATATAACCTTTGTTATCCACAATCCATAGTTTTCCATACACGGAGTTAATACCCCGGCCGGTGTCCAAGTTGTTTTGGAACTGCTTATCTGACTTGGTGTAGTTGATTCCTACCTTGAATTCCTCAAAGGTGATGGGGTTATTCTGCTGGAATAGAAACCGAATCATCTTACCTACGAGGAGATTGTTGCTCTTGAAATAGCGCTTAAGATCGTCAATGTTGACTCCGTCGACGGTTGGTCCATCCTTGTTTGCTGCATTGCGCTTGATGTCCCGCTTGACCTTGGTCATCATACGCTCCCAATCTTTTTGCGTGACCAAGTCCTTGAGGTTGATCATCGAACCGTTTGGAAACTCCTCGGCTTTTTCGATGACGGCTAACTCGTTGGCCACAGCGTCTTTCACAATTCCTTCTGTAGCGATCAAGATTGGCTGGCGCCCCTGGCGAGCAAAGACGTCTGCAAGCATGCCGCATGCACGGCCAAACCTCTGCGTATTTGTAGCGCCACGCTGCATAGTATCACGTGTCTCTGTGAAGCAGAATGATGTGCACGTGAAATCAATCAACGGATTCTGGATTGTGATACCACGCCCAGCCAAATGGCCGGCTATCAACGCAACCCTTGGAGATTCTGGATAGTCGTTGGGGCGTCGCAGTTTCTTATCGAGATTACTGATGGCATTGCTGAGAACTTCGAGTTTCCGAAACTCCTCGTCAGAAATGTTACCCCGGATTCTCTCCTCTGCGTTTGTCATCATGAAGAGCGCAGCTTGAAGGATGTGCGGAAGACTATAGTCGTCCTTGGAAAAGATGTTGGTGTGAACAACTTTCTTTTTGTCGTTGCGATAAGTTTCCAAGTTCCCCTTATCAGCAACATTGTCGAGTTGGCTGTAAGGAATCACCCACGTCGAAACAGATCCGCTCTGATCGATGTAATTAACTTTGTAGTTTTTGTTAAACTCGCCGTTGAGTTGCACGGTTACGTTGTAGCCCATACGATAAAGTCGCTCCGCTAACCTGGCATGGGCATCTGTACGAGTGCTGGTCACAATCAACGACAACTCCTTTGCTGCTTTGGGGAGTTGTTTAATCTCCTTTAGAACCAAGTCCTGCTTCAGATTATTGTAATCGTCTTTCGTCATCTCAGGATCACGCTTGGGAAACGAAAGACGCTTCCATACGTTTGGAGTGTTTTTGAACCATGAAGCACCCACGTACGAGTCGTGAGGTGTGGCGTAATGATGCTCCACTACCGGCTTCGACACGATATCGGCAACTACGCCTGTGTTGAACATCTGCAAATCGTCTTTGGCGATTTTCAGGATGCATTTCGACAAGTTTGCGGTTGTTGCCGTTATAAAAATAACGTTTACAATTGAGTAGGACGCAGCCTTCTCGACTTTGCGCACAAACGACAATCGTTGCTTGACGCCCTTCTGCCCAGCCTGCTCGATTTCGTCGATCACGATGGTAATCGTATCCCATTGCTCCGTGGTTCGCTTCACAAAGTCAAGCATCTGATCCATGTTTTTTGAGTGCCAGAAATCGACCAGCATATAATTGCCATCTGTAACATCATCGGGAGCATCGCCACTCCTGTAAATATTGTCAGATGGAATAATATTGTTGATGTCTGCACTCGCTGGAGCACGTTGTAGGATTTGAGATACGCTCGCGGTATTGTTCGCTTGGGTGACAAACAACACCAAGGTATTACCCACGTTGTTTTTTACTTTTTCGTTAAGGATCTCGAAGCACTTGCGAGTCTTTCCAGCTTGAGTAGCTGAATCGATCAAGACCGCTCTCCAAGATTCCGTAGAAGGAGTGGGTTCGGCCACATAGATGATCTTTTTCTTCAAAGCAGGATCCTCACCAGAAGGATCACGATGAAGAAGTTTGATCACCTTTTTGGTGACGGAGGTCTTGGCATACTTCTCGGTGTCAGCCAGAATCGTGGGATCCATGATTGATGTTGATTGTTTGTTTAAATGGCATATAAAGAAGAATATTTACAATTATTCATTCATTTTTTGACAATGGTACTTCAACAGTGAAAAAATATTTTTCTCGTATAAGAAAATCAAACATGTAGACATTATATGTGTGGTTCAAGAAACAGAAAAATGATGGTACACGATGTTTCATACGAAAATTTCATAACAACAATTCAAAAAAATGCATACTCTTCTAATCCCAAAAGTACACTGAACGACGTTCTTGCAAACATTTACAATGATTTTCAATATATGCAACCAGTTCATGTACAAGAAGCGCTGCAGGATTTGAAAATTCTCAAACACTATGAAGATACGCATGGGAATTTGAGAATCGAACAAATTTTGGAAAATTAGGGCTCAATTATTACTTGTTCTAACCCGTCATATTCTCCAATGCTCCAATCAAGTAATTGTGGAACATCATCTATCTTCAACTTACAGTAAGCACTACTGGCACAAAGTAAACCGACATCTAAATCATCACAGTCATTACTTGATTCAAGTGGAATAACATCAGGATGTTTCAATAAGAATCGCATTACAACTTCTTTGTAATGCAACTGACATTTCCATATAGCGAAATGAGATTCACCATAATCTTCGATAGCTTCTGTAAATGATTTACGTCTGAGACCATTTTTGGGTGATAGCTTTTCATGCCATTTCTTTTTGTCATACCAAGGGATTTCTTCTTGTGATTTTTCTTCTTCAAACATAACCTCATAATTCTTAATAATGAAATCTGCACACTTACCAAGTAGAGTGTGGATATTGCATATTTTGTCCTCTAACTCCTTAGCTATTTCAGTTTTCTTTTGCAGGCACCACAGAACAAGACTTTCCTTATTGTATTTTTCCACCTTTTGAATTTCAAAGTTATGAAAGTAAACATAATGCACATCAGATTCGGATCCAAACGATGTATCAGGTGTATCAATAATAGTTTTTAACGTAGCCTGAAGATTGTTCAAATCAGTTTCGTGGTTTTTTACAGATATTACTTGCCAGAATATGTTACCAAGATCCCTACTTTTGTATGTAGCAATCATTTGAGCGACAAGAGGATACTTACCTTTGCAATATTTACCATATTCCTTGATGTACTTAACTTCTTGTACTCTTGATGCAAAAATACCATTGTAATTTATATTGCTGGGAGGTAATTTGACATTTTTCTTAAACCTCTCATAATCTTTGCTGTATCCATATCCTCCGTAAGTATCATTATAGAGTATTTGTATCGTGGGCAGCTCATTGGACAGTTGTTTAATCGTGTCGAAGAGTTCTTGTTTAAGTTGACTATGTTTTAGAGCATGATATTTTACAAGAGTCTTGGCAATTGATCTGAACTGTTCAATAAGTGAAGCCATTGGACCGGGTGATGGTGTTTTCATTCGTACTATGTAAAATTCAATTTTTATAAAGATATTCAAATGAAGTGGAATAAGATTGTTTTTTATCACTTGCCTAAAACTGGGGGATTATCTTTAAAATCAGCATTACAACAACACTATAATCATGTTATCCTGGACAGTTATACATTCATATCATACAAGTCGTTTTACACATTTTACGAAGGCACAAACGAAGGGCAATGTAAAGAACCACACAAATTTATTTATGTTCACGATTGGACAACTCAAAATCCTTTTTCATTTATAACTCCAAAAGACGAAGATTTCACTTTTACAATTATTCGTCATCCGATTAACTTACTGTATTCCTTGTATTTTCATTTGAAAAGAGGGGACAAGGAAGAAAGTCCAACACCTATATTACATGGTATATGCCATCAAATGATCAAGTCTAGTACGTCTGTGACGCAATTTATAGATTGGATATTAGATTTTGGCTATATTGTTAAGGAGTGTATCTTGCCGGTTGGGTATTATAATAAAGAAATGCTCAACAAGTTGAAATATATAGGCATTTTTGAAGAATTAAGTAAAACGGTTCAACATCTTGAAAGTGTTTTAAATATACAACTTGATATCCCGTGCATTAATGTAGGTGAATACAAGAGGAGCTTTTCATATCGCTATGATGAATTACAGGAGTTTTTTGAGAAGGAATTAGATGTCTATAAATATTTCCTAAACAAGCACCAAAGTATATAAAGACAAAGTCCTTGAAAGCAGGTATGTTTTCATTGGCATATAGAGGCACGCGGTTCGTGTGCTGTAAATCATATCAACGCGCACTTTACAAAGTGCGCCATATTATCAGACGTCGAGCTTTTCACGAAGACGAAGATCCATATAAGGCCTCGGATGATATTGTATACACCGATAAGTATTGGTCAATTGTAAAACGACTAGACGATAGTTGGAATGCATCTACTTCGGCTGCAAAAGTGATCCCAGATGGTAAATATCTCAGTGATATGATCGAACGGAAATGGAAACGGAAATATAAATGTCAATTTTCACAAGATCATCGGGGTAACATAATTATTCAAATACTGCCATCTATTGCGATAGACGATGACGAAGAGTATTATAAACAAATGGATAAGATTGTTTCAGTGCTTCATGAATATGGGGCAACTCAAAAGGTATATGATGAAATAACGTTTCATATCAATACTAAAGGACCAGAAAGGTTGGATTGGGTGTTGAGAGAACGCCATATAAATATTCCTACAGGAATTTGCATAAATGGTCTAAGAAATCGGGAATGGAAATTGTAATTTTCTTGCCAACACTTGAAAAAATTTTGTTTCTTTTAAATAAACATGTCGCTGGTGAAGAAATCATATGCAACATTCCAAGTTTGCAAAGAAAAATGCAAGGAATCATACAAGCAGCTAGACAAGAAACAGCAACAGCATATTGATCAAGCAGTTAAAACTACTCTAGACTTATATGCTAAATTCAAACCATACCAATCAATTATTCTAGCTAAAGCAAAAGATGTCACCCTTGATGATGCCATCAATTGGCTCAAGATGGGTACTGAACTTCTACATCGTAAGGAAATCATCGCTATGGTTGAAGGTTACGTAGTTATGCTGGGCGACATTGTTGCTGACAAGAAGCGTCTACGCACATACAAGAAATACTTTGCATGCCTTCTAGACCAGATGGATCCTAAGATTATTGATCTGGCAAAGACTGCTTTAACCTTCCTAAGCCTGATGTTCACTGTATTTAGCAACAACAAGAATGTCAAATCAGCAGTTGGTGAAGTGCTCACTAGTATCAACGCTGAACTGGTAGAACCACTCAAGAAAAAAGTAATGACCAAACTTCGTGTCCGTAAAGTCGCTAAACACTAAGAACCACCGCCGATTGGGATCATTGCAAGGGTAACAATTTCATTTTTTTTCGAAGTATATTGGAGAACTGTTGTCGCCAATATATATCCTAATGCCATCACCAAGAAAGTTAAGATGAAACTTAATAGCATCACGTCTTTTGTTTTCATATGTTTACGAGCATTAAAGATGTATATGAACAGGACAGTTATCAAGAAAACTAGTCCGGAACCAATACCTGACAATTTGTAAGTATAGGTTTCATTGTTATCTTTGGAAATACCAAGTAAATCATTCCAGTTACTGTATACAATCATTATATAGAACAACAATAATACTAAGCCCAATACTCCGTAAAGAAGATAAGTATATGTAGGGTCGAATATTACAGATCGAAGTCTTTTATGTTTTACTAACTTTGCAATAAGCAATCCTTTGATAATAGAGTAAGTTGCAAATAATACTATTGAAATGTCGATAAACCGCCCAGCCATTGTAACGTCCATTGTTATAAAGTCTCGTACGAATCTAATCGACTGTAGTTTTTCACGATACTTGATTGGTAAAGTCAGGGCTAATATTCCCATAGTAAATTTTAGCAACCCATATATCACTAACAAAATACCAAAGAATACGAACATCTTCTGAATTATAGACACAAATAATCTTCTTAGTAAAGCGATCATCTATATAAATAAATTTTGTTATTTGTGATAAAGACATGAGCTCTGTTATACTTACATGTTTTGCTGGACGTAAATCATGTATGTCTTTATTACTGAAATATGTTGAAGATCTTATGCGACTAGGTCATGTTCAAGAGTTTCATGCTTGGAATTTTGCCAAAGATCCAACGGACGAGACATGGTTAAAACAGCAAATCCCGTATCAGTTATATCCAAGTAAATCTATCACAAAATCAACGACGGGATATAGTTATATACCAAGTGGTTTGTTTATTACAGCTCGGCAACGATCGTTTACTCTAAAGGTTAAATGCCCTTCTGATGCATACTTGCTATTAAAATCTCCGAACTCTGATTTTTCGTATGAGATTCTTTTAGGTGGTTGGGGTAATAGGGCAAGTGTTGTTCGTCAAGGAAAACAAGGAAAAGACCTTAATCACTTACTTCATCATGTATTCAAACCAAACGAATATGCAAATGTTCGTGTAACATTGACTGATAAAAACATAGAAGTTTACTTGCTAGATGTTAAACAATCTTTTACAGCTCCACATTCTATACCAGTTGATGTTTGGAGTACTTTATTATTAGATGTATATCTTGCAGGTTGGAATAATAATACGGTGGAATGGTCTTATAAAGATTCCTACTCTTTTTCGGAAGAGTTTCAAACGCTGAGAAATAGAACAACTTCGCGCAACCCAATCAAACTATTTCACCCATCAAATAAGAAACAGTGGTCTGAGTATTACGGCCATTATTCGCAACATCGCTACCCGGATAATGTAATCATCAAATGTGATGACGATATTGTTTTCATAGATACAAATACATTTCCAAAATATATTTCAGAAAGGGTAAAAGATGATACACATGTGCTTATGTTTCCGTCTATAATTAACAACGAAATATGTGCATATTATCAGCAGCGTCATGGCATTATTCCAGAACATATCGTGAATATAGGTTATGAGCCATTTGGCTGGGGACCCTTGTGGAAAGATGGTGTGAAAACGCAACGGCTACATGAATTTTTTATAAATAATGCTTCACGTGTACTGCAAAAAAGTAAGTATACAACGCATCGTATTCAAGATATCATAACCAATGCACGTATCAGTATTAACTTTTTTGCTGTCAAGTCGAAGGATCTTTATGTGTTTCAAATAATAGGACAAGATGATGAATATGATTTAACACAGTGGATCCCAGGTGCCCTTAAACGAAATAATTGTATTTTCATGGAGTGTATCGTGTCTCATCTAGCTTTCTACAAACAAAAAGAAACTGGTTTGGATAGTAATAAAGTTCTGAATGATTATATCAGTTTGTGCGATACATGTGGAACAACTAAAGTTAGTAAGGTATCTGATGAAGAAGTCATCAAAGATATCGTAAACAATATTGTGAATAATGTCATCGAAGCGTCTGACGTTTCATAGATTTGCTACCCCCTGCCGCTGGTGCTGCTAGTCCTGCTTGCTCAGGTTGTAATCGTGGTAATGGTGGTGATTGTGTTGTTATTTTGTCTCGTTGTTTTGTTACATTTTCAAGTTTTAGCAAGTTCAAAGGCGGTAATATATCCACGATGTTCTTGGTGTTCATTTTTAGCATGTTTGCAACAATTGGGTATATATATTGGCTCAACTCCTCATCAAGTTTATCAATATCATTTTCATTGATGATTCCAAAAGGCGTAATTTTTATAGACATTTATTGATATATATAATAAATTCTAATTTTGTAACATTTTTCCTTGTCAAAGTGTAAAGTAAGTTATGGACAAGGTGCTTTTTGGCGTTGAGTATGAAACAATATTAATATGCAATCCGGATAAATTTCCAGAAGCCAAAAACTCGACAGGACCAATTGTGAAGATAACAGACCCTAAGTCCAGACGTACTATATCTTCTTATATTACCGAAACTGTAGGTGACGAAAAACAGTTCATTTTAATACCAGTCGATGATCTCCCACAAAATAATGCAGCTTTGAAAAAACCTTGGATTTTTGATGAAGATAGAAGCGTGTCTTATAACAAAATACCTGTTCAGATTTTGAAATTATTTAGGAATTTTGGTTTTCCTGGGTTCGATCAGCCACAAGACCCCAGTGACGCGAATCCTATATACACAAAACTCAATGAGCAAATAGATGTAGCAAAAGTGCACGATAATAAAAGCATTATTTTTGAGCAAGTTGAAATTATATCACCTCCGTTAAAATTTGAAAATAGATATATTATCGAAAGATTTTGTAATGTATTGTCGCCTAAAAGTGATGTAATATCAATACACAATCATACAACTTCAACACATATTCATTTGACTCTTGGTGAAAAACTAAACAGTGATCATGTGTTCAACATTTTTATGGCATGGTGGTATTTTGAGCCTATATTGATGACGTTCTTCCCATCTTGGCGAAGGGAGAATATGTATTGTCAACCAATCCGACAATTGATTGTCAGTAAGCTGTGTCCGAATTGGGTTAATGACCGAACAAATGCTAAAGATGTTGTTAATAAAATATTTGTTCATACTTATGACCAAATAAAAAACTGCATTTTAGCTATAGCGGTTGACCCTAGCCCATCAACAACCGCAGTTTTACTCGAAGATGATAAGATAAAAAGAATCTTGTCATTTTTCCAATATTCCTTTGAAAATGGATCAACCAGATATGCAACTTTAAATTTATTAAATTTGATTGCATCAAAAAACAGAGATACCCCGTTAGGTACGATTGAAGTCAGATTAAAGCATGGTTCTTGTGACAGCGATGAAATTATGAACTATATTTCATTGTATGCTCGTTTCTTTATTGCAGCAATCACAAATGTGAATTTTTTTGAGAGTGCATTAACCCCACCTGATTATAAATATAAACACATTTTATGTGATAATAGATTCGAAAAAAGTGAGGGGCTTCCAAATGCCTTGAATGAAATAGAAAAAGCTGCTCTTGCAAAAATACACTTCAATTTACTCAAGAGTTTTTTGGGCGACGCTTTTGATAAAAGTAACTATTTTGAAGAAAAGATGAACATGTACCTTGCTGGGAAAGATTTTGTAAAAACGTCTGAGGGTGGAAAAAAACGAATGTCGCGAAACACCAAAAGATGAAGATGTAAAGTACTTACGCCATGCACTTGTATTGAATAATAATTTTTGAGGGTTCCAGACATACTCGAATTTCTTTATGAAGTTCTATATAACGTTTATGACTTCCAGATTCTCCAGATAGTTTTTCGATAAAGTTTAACAACGACCTTCTACTCACATGAATACTAGTCAGTTCATATATAAAACTTCTCCAAAATATTTTTGATGTTGGTAGTAGTTCTTTCATTATGTGAAGTTCCCAAACACCTCTGCTAGTTTCTATGCACTGTTGTTTAAATCTATTCACTTGTACCTTGACTATTTCGAACAGCTCAGTCATAACCTGGCTGGTCTCAAAGAAACTAGAAACACATCTTTGGTCCCATTCCTGTAGAGCTGGTCTTATTTTATCTCTAATAATTCCTCGCTGACACCAAGATACCGTACTATCAGGTAAATGGGGAATTTGATAGGTATCTGCAAACACGTATATTTCTTTTTTGCCGACCTCTAATAATGGTCTAAGAAACGTAATGTTATCTGTAATACTGCATACAGACATCCCTGTCAAGTTATCGAATTTTTTTTGTTGAACAATATTAGTTAGTATATTTTCGATACAATCATCGTTATGGTGAGCTAGCAAAACTAAAGGATTACTCTCACCAAATGCCTGTTTGTAACAAGCATATCTAACATTTCTTGTATATGTCTCGTAAAGTTCACGCATCTCGAGTTTGCGACAAGGGTCTCTTTGAATCTCGTTTATTTTCCTAGTTATGAGTGGAATTCCTAAAACATTACAACACCACGATATTACAAATGCTTCTTCATCATCAGCTTCTTGTCTATTTGCATAATTAATCATGACACCAATTATATCCAAGGAGAGCGATGGCTGGAGTAGTTTCAATATAACACTCAGAACCATACTATCTACTCCTCCAGAAATGGACAATACCATACGTTTACCATCATATTCTTTGATATTTCTAAGTACAGTCTTAACTAAGCGATGATTTGAAATATTTTTGAGTTTGTAAAAATGCGAGTATCCCATAGTTGAGGTATGATACGTCCAATATGAGCATTGTCGATCCAATGGACATCGCTGATAAGTAGCTTTTAAGAATCTCTTTAAAAGTGGTCTATCTTCATCAATACAGTTATTGAGACGTAACCATGTTTTATGCATAACAAGTCGTATCTCTTGTGGATCTTGGGTGTGCCGCAATGGAAGCATATGAAAGATCCACGGTATTGTATCGAGTGAATCTGTTTCAGAATAGTTTTTACACAAGATGATGGCCTTTTCTAAAAAGTAATGTAATATATGTTGCGCGTATTCTTGTCGATACACATGGCGCGAAAGTTGATCATATACAATTATTTGTGTTGTAACGTCCTCGCACTTGGAATCCAATAGATGAGAATAGTTACACGACAAATATAAATCTATTTCAGGCGTGGCTTTAAACCACCATTTAGGATTAGATAACCATTCTTGACGAAATTCTTCAAAGGTTGCCATTTGTATTTGTGCTTAGCTTGATCAACTTCATTATATTCTGTTGGTAGTTCTTAAGAGTGAAATCATTTTTTGTGGCAGTTTCATCAATTACGCTTTTTGGTACGATGCAGAATTTGCTGTTTTCATGTAATATACCATCGATAATAATTACGTATAAAATTGATAGTAAAAATGATAAAAGAATATCTCGGGTTGCAACAAAAAATAATGAGAAAATAATAAGCTTCTTGACAAATTGGCTAGAAAAAATTTTTTCATGAGATTTCCCCAAATCAGCAGCAATGTACCGAGCACCAAGATTCATCAAAAGCATTGTTAACCCCCATATGACTCTATTATTATTCGCCAAAGACAATAATTGGAGCATTTGACGTACTTATTCTAAGTAGAGAGCAAATTATATTTTTTGTTTAGCGATATTTATATAATCTATATGAACCATTAGAGTAGATACAAGTAACCCAAGTGCCGAAGGAAGGTTGACTTCTGCTACGAAGAATATTAGTAAATACATAACTGCTTTCGTTAAAGATTCTTTTGAAATATCAATGATGATGTCAGGAAAAGGCTTATGCAATTCCGTTCCGTATATGATAGCGAACGCATATGCAAATGCGCCAATAACTAAATAAGCATAGTTTACAACAGACTTCATGGTTTCTACACTATCAGTGGATAAAAATTGTGCGAAGATTTTCTCATACAACAATAAATGTCACAATTCAGTGCAAGTTACAGCAGTTTAGAAGAAGCATGGGGTGATAGTTCGATAGCACCTAGAAAGAATAAAAGAGTTCCAAAAAAATCTGTTACGACTAAGGATCCTATATGTCAACTTTATGAAAGTTCTGGATCACCAAGCTCAGCTTATACGGAAAACGATATATTAGAATATGTAAACTCTACAACTGCTGGTCCGGCTACTTATTCACGAGCAAAATTTGGAAAAAGTCAACCAATTTCTAGAGATGTTTACAACCAATATGTTGCCATAAACACTCCGACGAATGATGTTGCAAACGTACCTCCACAATGGTCTGATCCAACTGTTTTAATCGGGGATAATTCCACACCAAAGATTGACGAAGAAGAAGATACACAATTTACAGCATCCCTACCACCTCCACAAACTAGCGATAACTCAGAAGATGATGATACGATGACATACAAAAAACAAGAAATTATGCAACCAAGCAAACCATCGAAACAGGAAGATGATAATGATGTTATCGAGTTTCTCAGTTATATCGATAAAAATGCTTCATCGAGTCCCAAAGATATCATGGTTTTTGCAGATATAGGTCTTTACATACTCTCAGGAATAATTCTGATATTTATGATGGAGCAATTTGTTAAAGTAGGTCTTGCAATGAGAGGATAACAGTTAGTCCATGTACTGATAAAAGGTAATAAACGTTGATAAACTTTAAAATCGGCAAGTGAAAACTACTTAAAGAAAACTTACTATTTATAAGTATCCATAAGATGAATGGGAAAACTGAAAAACTCTTCGTCGCAATGGGAAGAGCTTCTAAGCTTACCGGATTGGAGGCTCAAACAATTCGGAAGATGGCTGACAAAGGGATTATTCAATGCTACAAAACACCTTCCGGACAAAGAAGGTTTAATATTCAAAGTATTCAAGAACTCTGTGCTCCTCTTGTTTCTAATGAAGAGGAGCCAAACGTTCAAAAGAAAAATTATATTTATGCTAGGGTCTCTACCAGAAAGCAAATGGACGACCTTTCTCGACAACTTGAATACCTCCAGCGACCCGAATACGCTGGCCATGCAGTTATTAAAGATATCGGGTCGGGAATTAATTTCAAGAGACAAGGCCTTTCAATTATTTTGGAATCCTGTCTACAAGGAAATATCGGAGAAGTTGTTGTTGCCCACAGGGACCGACTTTGTCGGTTTGGATACGAACTCATCGAGCAAATGGTTATCAAAGCAGGAGGAAGAATCAAAGTTCTTGAAGATCAAATCAACAAGTCTTCGGAACAAGAACTTACAGAAGATCTCTTGGCCATCATCCATGTCTTCTCTTGCAAGCAAATGGGAAGACGAAGTTACGCAGGCCGTAAAACTAAAAACCTTGGTGGTCAAGATCTATCCAACGAACAATCAGAAAGTATTGCTAAATAAATACTTTGATACTTTCAGGTATGTTTATAATAAGGCGTTAGCATGTGTAAAGAAACATGGTCATAAACCAAATTTTATAAGCCTTAGAGATCTATTGGTAACTGAAAACACCAAAAAGGGATATGACGAATACTCAAAGTACGATGAAGATATCAAAAAACTTCAAAATCAAAAAAAGAACACTGAAGATAAAGTGTTACTCGAACATTTGAGTAACAAGACCAAAGAACTCAATAAAGAACGAAGAGATAAAATGAAGACGTTTGATTCTGTTCGAAATCAAAATATCTTACCGTTTGAATTAGAAACTCCTAAAGACATCAGAGCTTGCGCTGTTAAGAGATGCTGTGATGCTTATAAATCCGGTTTTTCAAATCTCAGGAACGGAAACATAATAGCTTTCAACATGGATTTCAAAAAGAAAAAGGATAAGCATCAAACTCTAGAAGTGTCCCCTAAACTTATTAGTATAACAAAGAATGGTAATATTCAACTTACTCCGAATTTCTTGAAAAACGATTGTGTTTTCAAGGTTAGCACAAGTTCCAAAAAGAAGCTTAAAAACCTAAAAGTTCAAACTAATACCGACATAGTTAGAACTAGACAAGGGTACTATGTTCATGTCCTCGTTCCCACAAAACAGTATACTTGTCCAAACTATGAAATCGTTGGAAGTGTAGATCTTGGAGTTAGAACTCTAGGAACAACTCATCTCAATAGTCTATCAACAAACGATACAATCGTTGTGGAATATAAACATCGAAGTGACCTTCTTAAAAAGTATAACAAAAAGCTTAACATTTTAAAAATCAGGAAAAAGCATACAAGGAAGAAACAGCTTTCAAAGCTTGAAACCAAAAAGACCAACCTTGTAAACCTAACACACTGGTTGTTTATCAATGACTTGCTATCAAGAGTAGATGTTCTCTACCTTGGAGATATCAAGAGCCACGATATCGTTACAGGTGGAAAAAACAAGACATTAAACTTATTGTTTAATGACTTGAAGTTTTTTCAATTGAAAAGTAGACTTTTGTACAAAGCCAGTCTACAAGGAAAACGGGTGTTTCTAGTTCCAGAACACTATACTACGAAGACATGTTCAAAGTGTGGAACTATAAACAATGATATTGGAAGCAAAGAAGTTTTTACATGTCCTTGTTGTCATCTAATGACAGGACGGGATATGAACGCTTCAATCAACATAAAAATGAAAGGTATCTTGTCTTGAAACAAGACCACTTTTCCGCTTTCCTCAGTAGCGGTTACAGAACCGATTAATCTCACGAATAGTAGAAAATACTAGAGATTATTAGGGTTTACTGAGCGGATAAAAAAAATTGAATACATCAAATAGCTGTGTATGTGTCTGTGTACTACAATGGCATACTCTTTATCAACACATATCGAAGATTGCCTGAATACTTCAGCGTCCGCGACAAAGGTGCTATACAATGGGACTGTTAAATGGTATCAAATAAAAGGAACATCATATAACGTGATTTACACGCATTGGTTGGATGGATGCATACATTTGGAATATCGCAATATGAAAGATGTCAGGGATGTCAAGGTGATATACTCTGATTTGCCTGAACAACAAAAAATGGCAATGTTCAAAAACATTCAAGATGTAACAGGATATCACTTTGACTCGATTACACAAGATTAAGTTCCAGCTTGCCAGATGGTTTGTATTTCATTAATGTTTTTTTATTTAAGGGTATGGGCAATGTAGATGCTCGTTGTATAGGTACAATTTGTGACGTTTTAGCGATCAATGCAGATTTTTTTTCTTCTTCTATCTCCTCCAAATCCCAGGATATATAGAGTTTATTTGGAAAAGCATAATTTACTACAAATCCATTACTTTTCAGCTCCGTTGTTACATACGCTATACATTCATTTAGATCAAAGAGGGGGTATCCAAAAATAAAGGAAGGTACTTCAAAAATGCATCGAAGTTGTTTTGATTCTGTTGTTTTGATAATCCTGTTATGAGCCATCTCCAAAACCTTCTCAAAACAGAGCGTGTTCCGCTCCTTTTTCTCGTGAATAGATCTGTGCAAGTCAAGTATGTTCAGTTTTTTCATCATCTAATCTTACTTACATCAAAAGATCACAAAATGAAACAATTTACAAGTATAGTGTTATCAGGTGGGTCTTTTTGGACCATCTCCACATTAGGAGCATTAAAACGTTTATCAGAAGAGCAATCACTGGATTCGATAAAAAATTACGTGGGTACTTCAGCAGGAGCAATAATAAGTCTTTGTTTGGTGATAGGATATTCACCACAAGAATGTTTAGACTTTATCATATTTGAATTTTTAGACAAAAATGCTATTAAGTTTAACCCACTCGAGGCATTCAATATTTTAGACACATTCGGTTTATTTCAAGGAGGGCCTATCGAAGATTTGATAGATCGTATTTTTGAAAAAAAGAAAGTTAGCAAGAGTATAACTTTCATGGAATTAGCCAAACTCACGGGAAAAAATCTTGTTATATGCGTCTCTAATGTAAACAAAGCTATCTCAGAGTTTTGGTGTGTTGATGAAACACCGGGTATGGCAGTTAAGTTTGCACTGAGGGCATCGTGTGCAATTCCTTTGATAATAACACCGATACAATACAATGAAAATATGTATTGCGATGGCTGCATATATAACAATTTACCTCTTTCATATTTCAAAGCAAACCTGTTAAAAGATATCTTTGTTATACGGGTGACTGATTTCACGCCATATAGGAATGTCACCTCCGTTTTTCAATATTTTTGGAGGATCATTGCAAGTATGATGTACACAATTACAGAAATGAGGATAGAGCAATTCAATCATGACGATAATAACATAATGACCATGTCAATCCATTGTGATGATATGTTTGAAATAATTTCAACTGATGAATCGATTGAACTTGGTGTGCATAAAGATAAACTCAATAAGTTATTCCAAGAGGGATATAGTCAAGCTAATGCTGAGTTTTCGAAGCAGAAGCGCCAGCAACTAGAGCTTGCTCTGCAAATTTCTTCAGGTCTTCCTGATTACTCCGGTCGCCATGAAAATCCATAAGTTTGTCGCCGGTATCGGCATTTATAGCAATGATCGTGGGAAATCCAGAAACGCCGTATTTCCCTAACTTGTCTTTACATTTGCTATGTTCCCACTTATCAAATACTACTTTCCCGTCGTACGCTTCAGCGACGTTATCGAACACACCGCTGTTCAGATACTTGACACAATGGCCGCACCAATCCGCGTGTATCAATACAACAGCCACCGATGGAGATGATTTACTACCTTCACTATATGTTTCTACTTTGTAGTTACGAAAGGCCAGAAAGCTTAAGAATAGAATAGCGGCGACAAGCAACAGAGCTACTAAGATACGATATTGATCTGGTGAATTTTTCTTGGGCATGATTTTGAATTATCCATATATTATATTTTAGAGTCTTTTCAAATTAGACTTGGGTGGGCCTTCAGCCCGAGCGCAAGCGCACACCAAGTTTCATAAGTACCCGACCCTAAGTTCCTGATGTTAGGAAATCGCAAGAATCGCAAATGTTGCAACCTCTTGATTCCCAATAGAGTGCTATTAACACTCCATCCTAAAGAGTCCACATCAAGACCCTGTTTAATGATAATTTATTGTTTACAGTAGCCTACCATCAGAAGACATATGTTCCTTGCTCCGTTGTAATCGCGATCGATCTTCAACCCACAGTGTGAGCAATCATAGGTTTCCAAAC
>JACCDW011832159.1_pt1 | contig 20144 bp, 10 predicted proteins | sample 7449781 | NCBI WGS metagenome assembly JACCDW01 (sample SAMN15323449, study PRJNA562643) | freshwater metagenome | isolation source: river surface water | place: USA:Blue River Watershed | collected 2017-08-18
ATCGGGGGCCAATCCTCCTTCTAATATTTCGTCCCACCCAATAATTTTTTTGCCTTTAGCATTTACGAATTTTTCCATTCTACGAATGAAATAAGATTGCAGTTCGTGTTCGTCGTGAAGTCCTTCCTCTTTCATTCTTTTTTGGCATTTTGGACAAGATTTCCAACGCGTTTTAGGACATTCATCTCCACCGATATGGATATAAGGTGAGTTGGGGAATAGGCCAATAACATCGGCAAGTACGGTTTCTAGAAATTTAAAAGTTTCTTCATTCCCAGCACAAAACACATCGTCAAAAACACCCCATCCTTTCGCTACTTCAAACGATAAAAGTGTATCGGTTTTTGCGAGTGTTTTTGATCCACTGGTGGGGGGTTGATAAGGTTTTTGAATAGCGTTATTTGCTGGTGTTAGTTGGTGAGAAAGTATTCCACCGTTGCAACTTAAATGAGGGTATGCAGCTAATGCTGCCATTGCATGACCTGGCATTTCAATTTCAGGAATAATAATTATACCTAACTCGGAAGCTTTCTTTACCAAAAAACGAATGTTATTACGAGTTAAGAATCCGCCGAATTTGAGGGTGTCGAACACTTGATTTTTATACGGTCCAACTTGTGATCCAGTTCGGTAGGCGGCGGTAGTTTGAAGTTTGGGTAAAGAAGGGATTTCTATTCGCCAACCTTGGTCGTCTGTAAGGTGTAAATGAAGTACATTGAACTTATAGAGGGCCATCATTTCCAAATACTGAGAAATATGTTCCTGTCTGAAAAAGTGTCTAACAATATCTAAATGCATCCCTCGGTATCTGCTGTTTGGGTAGTCTTTAATGGATGCACAATTTAAAGGGTAGGTTGTTTGGTCAGGGAAAAGATAAGGGGCAATGTCAGTGTAGTAATAAATCCATTGTTGAATATTGCTATATAAATGGAAAGCTGCAGCCGTTCCGCCTAGATATATAGTAATTTTTTGTTTTTGTATTTCCAGTGAATAGTATTGTTGCTCTATGGTTGGTAGTTGTGCTTGGTTGGGATCCGGTAAACTTGGTGGTCCGTTGATAATAAGTTGTGCTTTTTTGGGGTTGGATGTTTGAATAAAGGTTATGCCATGGTCTGTTGTATAGCTCAACATTTCATCCAGTGCTTGTGAAAGCAATGAAATAGCTCGGGTAGACTGATTTTCTAATAATGGATTAACATACCAATACAACTTACGCGGAGCTTGGAAGCTTCCGTTTAATGGTATATGATGTCTTGGCGCCGGAACTTGAATACTAATGGGACTATTGTAAACGTACGGGTTCAGTCCTTGAAATTGAGCGAATAGTAGTACGGGGTTGGAAATGAAAATATAATAACAAATCAGTACTCGAGAAATCGTTGACCAGGTAATTAACTTGCCAATTTTTTGATTGGAATTATCCATGTTGCTAAGATACAAATTGATAGCGAGTAAAGAAGAATATTGTTAATTCTTTGAGATTCATTGTATATTGCGCGGATGCAGAATCGAAATTCTTTACATCATACCATTCCGGTAGGCTCACGCGAATGGGTGTTGTTGAATGTTGTTTTTTGGTCGATTTTTATTATTGTCCTAGTCATTAGCAAGAATTTTTCGGATGATGACAAGAAAAAATGGGGTAAAATTCTTGGTTTAATTGCATTAATGAATTTTGCGGTAAGTCAGATTTGGCAAATTTCCCAGGGTACTTGGACTATTGAAACCAGTTTGCCATTGCAATTGTGTTCACTTTCACAACTTTTGGTTGGGTATACTATGTTTACGGGCAAGCAATTGGCATATGAATTTTTGTTGTGTTGGGGAGCCGGTGCGGTGCATGCTTTTTTAACGCCGGAAATAACCACAGGTGGTAGCTTGTTTAGTCATATCGATTATACAATATCTCACGGAATAATCATTTTGGGGAGTATTTATGCAACAATGCGTATGGGCTTCGTGCCTCGAGAAGGTTCATGGAAGCGGGTATTCTTATATACGCAAATAGTGTTACCGGTAATTGGTTTAGTGAATTGGTTGATTGGTGCAAATTATATGTTTTTGGCACAAAAACCAGATGCTGAAAACCCACTGATTATTGGAGATTGGCCGTATTATATTATCGGATTAGAAGTTGTTGTAATTGTGCATTTTTTCTTGTTTTATCGATTGCACAAGATTTTGTCTTCATGGGGTAAGCCAAGGTAGCTTAGTTCGTTTGCTTGTTGTTTCTCATGGTCAATGCTATGTAATGTAGTATTACTAGTATTGTAAAAAACCAATTAGAATTTAAAAAGGCTATTAAGCTGCTGTAAATTTGGTAAAACACTTCGTTATCCCAGAAGAGTCTTATAATGGCTATAATGATTGTAGCAATATCAAAAATAATAGTTCCAAATAATAGTATCTTCTTTTGATGAATTAATCCATTGATCTTTAATGCGCTCAGATTCAGGAAATAGAATAACCAAATAGTTATTTCTCTGATGAGCATTCGAAGGGGGAGATTGTCGAAAGGTGGCTTGTGTGGATGGTTCGGTTCGCCGGTAAGAATATAGTTGTCGTTTATCCAGTAGTAAACGGTGTTTATTAACGCTAAGAAAAATGCGGTGAATACTAGTTTAGCGATTGCTTTGTTGCTGATTTTGCCAGAAATAGTATCCATGTAGCGAAAATTATTACGTACATCAAAATTTGAAAAATCTGATGATGAAAGGTGTCAAACCAATTGGGGATGGATTTGGCAATGAAAAATAAGCCTACTATCCGTAACATGTTAAAAATGTAGAGGGAAAGTGAAGCGAATATTGACCAAATTAATTGTGTTTTTAGGGAACGATTTGGGATTGCGAATATGAAAGCAACCAACATGAAGTACAGGGATTTACCGTTGCACGGTTTGCCAATTAACAATGTAGCACGGTGGTCTTTAATAAGATAAGTACATATTCCCGGTTTCTCAATCGCTTGGGGTGTTGTCCCGGATAAAATCCCTATAGTATGTCTTGTGCCGTGTAGGAGAGTTTCGGATAAAAAATTATCTATACTAGTCCAATATTGAAAAAAAGGCCACACCAATACGCTAATTAGTGAAGCCTTTATAAAATACCATTGATCAGGACTTAAATTCAAGGAGGACAATGATTCCTTGAATTGTTTTAAGACCTTCACGAATGTCGATAGTTCTTACTTGTTGTTTTTGTTGCGCATACGGTATACTCCGTAAGCAACGGCAGAACCAACAACGGTGAAAATACCACCATCTACAGGAACCTGAATATCTGGATCATCAGGAACACCCTGTGCCATTAATGAGGTGAAACACAAAACAGACATAACGGTCAAAATAAGTTTAAGGTGCTTTTCCATAATTATCTAATGCGAATTTATTAATTTGTTTCTAATTACACAATGCTATCGGAGAAATTCATGCCAAAATAATTGTTATGTTGGCTTTTCTTAGGTGTTTTTTACATTTTAGAACTAATTTTGGAGGAAATCATCATGAAAAAGCGGATATTTTTTGGCTTATTATTGCTTGTAAATCAAGGATATTCTCAGATTTTTGGTTGCACAGACCCCTTAGCTGTAAATTTTGTGGTTACTGCAACCAAAAATGATGGCTCTTGTATGTATCCATCTACAAAAATTAAGTCTTTTTCTTCCGTCTTATTGCAGAATTATTTGCCTGAGATTTCAGGTCTTGTTAATTATCAAGGTCATTTGTGGGGACATAATGATAATGCCGATAGTAAAATTTACAGGATTGATACTTCCACAGGATTTGTTGTTGAATCCAAAAAAATGTTAGGTGGGGAGAATAGGGACTGGGAAGATATTTGTTCGGATGATTCTTTTATTTATGTTGGCGATTTTGGGAATAATTACCGAGGTAATCGCAAAGATTTAACCATTTACAAATGGAGAAAATCAATATTAAGGGATTCTTTTTTAGTGCAAGATTCTATACGTTTTTTCTATCCCGAGCAGATGGATTTTACTGAATTGGCACCGAATAAAACGAATTTTGATTGTGAAGCAATGGTAGCTGTAGGAGACAGCCTATATTTATTTACAAAAGAATGGGGTAGTTTGGGGTCATCGATTTATCGGTTATCCAAAAATGATAAGGTTCAATCGGCCACTAAAGTTGGTACATTATCGGTTTCTGGATTAATAACCGGTGCTGCATACAACTCAGCACAACATTGTTTCGTTTTGGTTGGTTATAGCGATTTATTGCAGCCTTTTATGTATTTATTGTATGATTTTGATGGTAATAATTTTAGTACTTGTAATAAACGAAAAGTATCTATCGACTTGCCATTTTATCAACTAGAAGCCATTGAATTTGTTGATCCCTTTGTGGTGGCGTTGGGGAATGAACGATTTAGTAACAGTTTCATCAAAACAGAGGAGTCCTTGCAGTTTGTGAATTTGAGTTTCCTTTTGGGTGATTATTATGGTCGTAAATTAAATGCAGTTAATTTTGCGGACGAAATGATGCGATTTGAAATTTCTCACAATCCTGTTAATGCTGGCCAGCGTTCTAAACTAGTAGTTAGGGGAGCAAATCGATGTGTGCCGATACAACAAGAGGTGAACATATTATCGGAATCTGGATCTGTTATCAGTAAAATACTGCTGACTCAAGATCTACTGGAGTTGCCTGATCTATCTCCGGGTGTATATCTTGTAGGAAACACTCAGCTGGGATTTGTGAAATGGATTGTTTTGTAGAAGGTACTAGTGGAATAGTTACTTTTTATTATCGTTCACATAGATAATTACTTCTCGCTTTGCTGGTTTACTTTGTGGCTCTATTTTACTAGCATCAATTCCTTGCATCGCCGCATTTAAACCTGCGTTTGTGTTGTTAATATCACCGTCTAGATTTACCCCAATATTGGAATTAGCCATACTAAATCGTACTGTAGTTCTTCGGTTCTGAGCGTGCTGATAATCATCGCACAACACCATTTTCTTGCCGCCATTTCGAACTTGGATTTCGTAGGGTTTGTAGTTTTCGTAGAATGTTTTTTGTACAAAACCACCCGCATCTCGCTGTACAATGAGTTTTCTAGTTTTACCATCGATAAAGTCTGTATAGTGGGCTATATTTTGACCTTCACACACACAGCCATTCAGGATTTCGGCTTCACCATATCCTTTAGGTTTAATTTGTGCTTTTGGTATATTCCAATAGGTAATTAGGTAGTGAACTGCAGAATCGGCACGACGTTGAGCTAAATTTCTATTGTAAGGAATGGTATTCCTGCAGTCTGTGTGAGACCCAAGCTCCACAATCAAGTCTGGGAATCTCCGCAATACATGCAATGCGAAACTATCTAAGACTTTTGCAGCATCCGGTCTTATCCTAGCCCTATCTAAGTCATAGAAAATTGGCAGTGCCCATGTTTGATCTATAATGTCCTCTATTGTTGTGTACTCATTAATTTCTTCGATAGAATGTGGTTTATCGTCTTTCTTTTTTTCAACTGTACCTACATAGTGAATGTCTGTTGGGGGTGCTCCGCTTTCTTTAAGTTTTTGTTGGAGCATACCTAGAACATTGGTATCTGGTGGAATGGTATCTTGAGGAATTGCCGTTTGAATCGTAAGGTTCTTGTTGTTTTTTAACGTTTCTGTTAAATCTTCTAATTTCTTTTGAGATTCTGGGGTGATTACAGAATCGATGAAAATATGAATTTCCTTTAATTTGGGTTTCAGGGTATCGTGTAAAGGTTTTACGGATTCTGGACATCCGCGATTGAATAGAGGTCCTTTAATAAATACACATGAATCTTTGGCATCGGCGATACCGTCTGCATCGGTGTCTGGGCATCCGAATAGATTAACTACTCCAGGGATGTCTGGACAAGAGTCACGCGTATCAACCACGCCATCTTTATCCTTGTCTAGGTCAATTTCCTTATAAACGATTTCTCTGTAGACTTTTTCTCTTGGAATAGGGTCTTTCCACCAATTACCGTCGCAAGAATCGTAAATTAAACGATCTCCCCAACGGTAATGGACGCCTAATGAGAGACGTTGAGTAAATGACCATCCTAATTCGATACCTAAGTTTAATCTTGGATTGGTGTACCAAACGCCCATTTCTTTTCGTAGGCCTCGCCCTTTGGTTGGGTCGGGTTCCAAGAAGATACCAACGAGAGGACCGTCCCAAATTAAACCTGTACCTGCATAAAAGCCCCAACGGTATTTGCAATCTAAAACTAGGTTTATACCTGCAATATCTCTTCGGTAGTTTAATGTATAGCCGTCTTGGAAAATATTCTCGTAATAGTAGGGGTAGGGATAAACGTTGTTATTAAAATCCAATCCATAATAGAGACCGAACCGCCGATATATATCGCATAATGATATTTTTGCCCGGTAAGCATCATAGCCATAAATGGTTTTTACAAGATAACCTCCATAGGCTTGCCAGTACTGGGCTTGTGCTTGTTTGAAAGACATTAAGGATACCAACACAACAAGCCAAATCTTGAGTGTCTTAACAAATTGTTGTGGTATAGGCCTTTTCTGACTGCGCAATAATATCCCTTCATTCAAATTTAAAATTTTGTTGGCAATGTTTTACGTCCAACTGTTTGGAAATATTAACAAAAGCATATTCATTTTCATTTTGTACTATTTAATCTACAAATTTCAAGCAAGATCGTATTGGTTATTGTTATTGTAAAATTTACATTATGCTATAGTTTAATCTGTTGATATTCGTGAGTTTTAGTTTTATATTTCATAAAACTTGCTTTTCAGTAATAAATGTTGTTTTTTGCCCGATATTAATATTAGTATGTTTAAATCTGCTCAATCTCGAATTTTTGCTATTCTCGTTGTTGTATTCTTTTTTTGGGGGTTCGTTGCCGCTAGTAATGACATTTTAATTCCCATTTTTAAGAAGAAGAGTAATTTAGAGCAATGGCAAAGTCAGCTTATTTCCTTTGCTTTTTACATCGCCTATACCATTGGATCGTTGATATACATATTTGTTTCATCTCGATTGAAACAAGATTTGATTCAAAAAATAGGTTATGGAAAAGCTATTGGAGTTGGGCTATTAGTAAGTGCTATCGGTACCTTATTCTTTATTCCTGCCACAGCTCAAGATTTTGTAAATGATCCGAATGCAGGATCTGTTTCCTTTGGATTGGTATTGGCGGGTTTAATTATTGTTGGGTTAGGATTTTCATTGCAGCAAACGGTGGCGAATCCATTGGCAATAGGATTAGGTTCTAAAGATTCGGGTTCTCAGCGATTGTCCTTGGCTGGTGGAATAAATAATTTTGGAACAACCATTGGCCCATTGTTAGTTAGCAGGGCTGTTTTTGGTGAGTTGGGATCCAGTTTGGCCGATGATGCGGGTGCATTGGATATTACTCAGTTAAAGGTTCCATATTTAATTTTGGGAGCAATTTTTGTTTTGTTTGCTGTGATTTTTTGGCGTCTAAGAATCAACTTAAACGAAGAAAATGTAAGTACTTCTGACGGTAATAGTTCCGTTTCTGGAAATAAGTCATCTACGAGTGTATTATCGTATCCTCAATTGTGGATGGGAATGATTGCAATATTTCTGTATGTGGGAGTAGAGGTAAGTACCGCGGGTAATTTGAGTGAATATCTCGAAAAGAATATGGGAATTAGTACGCGGAATGCAGCGCCATTTGTTTCCTTATTTTGGGCTAGTTTAATGATAGGTCGTTGGACCGGCGCAGCGGGTTCGTTTGGGTTAAAGAGTATAGGGAAGGCAATTTTGCGCGTTGTACTGCCATTTGCCGCATTTGGTGTGTATTGGTTAGTGAATGCTCAAATGGGTGCAGATTTGTCCCAGTTTGTAGAATATTTGGGAATGGTGGTTGTTATTGTTTTGGCAGACTTAATAAGCAAAGGAAATCCGGTAAAACAGTTATTTATTTACAGTTCTTTGGGTATCGTTGCATTGTTGGTTGGTATATTTTCCGGCGGCTTTTTGGCAGCAATGGCGTTTGTTAGCGTAGGTTTATTTTGCTCTACTCTTTGGCCCTGTATTTTTACGATTGCTATTACGGGTTTAGGTAATATGCAATCTAAGGGTTCTAACTATTTAATCATGATGATTATGGGTGGCGGATTTGTGAGTGTTTTTCAAGGATATTTATCAGGAAAAGTTGGTATCTTAAATAGTTATTGGGTAGGTGTGGTTTGCTTCGCTTATTTAGCCTATTACGCTTGGCGAATGAAGTCGTATTTTAAGCAACAAGGAATTTCTTTAGGTCCGGTTGAAGGCGGACATTAATGTGTTATAATCAGGCGATTACAAGATAGAATTGTTGAGTTGAGGATTTTGATCATGTTGTAGAATTATTTTGTAACAAAGATCTTTTAGGATTGTAAAAAAACAAAAAAGGCTCTCACAATCGTGAAAGCCTTTTTTGTTATACTTAAGAGTTCTAGAATCTAGTTAATTTAGTCAGATATTTAGTTATTTATGGAATTGCAATTCGGTGAATTTCAGAATTCTTTTCACCATTAATTACCGCAGTATAGATTCCGGTAGCAGCATTGAGATTAATAGATATTAAATCTGTACTGCAATTTGATACGGTTTTGATTAATTGGCCTTGAGTATTGTAAATAATAATATTTTTTATCGGATTCAATTTATTGTTAATTAAATAAAATTGACCATCCATTGCAGGGTTAGGGTAAACGATGAAAGTTGAAGTGGCCTGGTTCAGAACTCCTAATTTTGACTCAATGGCCGAAAATAGTATTTCAAATCGATCTTCCTTTTTTTCTTCTGTTGTATTTATTGAGTAAAAGTAAGTGCTTTTATCGCCAATTTCTTCAACTTTATTTAAAACCTTATCTACAAGTTGAATTTTGTATGGGCCATTGCCTTGACTACAAGTATTTACAGTTAGGAAAACATCGGTTGGTCCAGTTTTGGGATAAGCTACTTTAATACCTACTGTGTGTGTGGATCCTAGTTCCGCAAGTTTATTTCTTCTATCGATAGCCAACCACGTGTTGTTTTTAGTGATAGTACCGAGACCTAAATGACCGCCATAAAATTTGGGGGCATCATACATATCGCCATCGTTTGAAATTTCAGGATTGTCTAGGTCATATTGCATTGTAAAACCATCGCTTTCAAAAGCAGTATCATTGGTGTAGTTGATGGTCATTTTAAATTCATTGCAAGGAGTTTCTGTTAGTTCTTGGACTTCAAAGTTTTTACCTTTACTACGCTTTGTTGCTTCTTTCATGGCTTCGGTGATTGTGATGGAAGCATTATTAGACTTTGCAAATACGAAGAAAGCTGCGCCAGGATTTATATAACGAGCATCGCCTCCAGCATTTTGGAACCAAGAAGCGCCTCCTTTTTGTGGGGTTCCACCCACAGAACTATCCCATGTATTGTAGTTTTTTGCCATGGCATCATATGTATAGTACCTAGGCATAATGGAGCCGGAATTGCCATCCGCAACACTTCTAAAGTTCAACGTAGAGGGATATGGATTTGCAATCAAATTAGCACCCGATAATCCGCCTCCATTGAGCTTAGAAAGTCCAGAAATAGTGACTGTTCCGGTTTGGATTTGACCTTTGAAATCAATAATTTGTTTATTGGCCGAAATACTAGTATCCCCAAGTCCATGATCTAAATCTCTGGCACCTCTGAAAAAAACTAAAACTCCTTTTCCATTATCGATTTTATTGGCTGTGGATCCTGACGTGTATGCTGTCCAACCGGCAGTAGCTTCATTCCAGCGGAAAATAGAGGATTTACACCAACTGCAGGATGTTGTAAATGAATCTTTATTAGCAGCGTCTGTTACTGTTCCAGTTAAATGGATATCATCCGTGAATTGAGATAGATTTGTACCATTCTTTAAGGGAATTCCAACCGTTCTGTAGGCTCTTTTAGTGGAATTTAAAAATTCTACCAACGCTCCACCTTGAATGGATGATGTTGATGGTAAAATAGCTAACTCTCCAAATGCTTTTGAGCCGAGCTTGTCGAACCATTTAAACTGCAAATGGGGAGTCCAAGCATTCCAATCTGAACTGCTGCTGCTATTGGGGGAATTTGAAATTAGTCGAGTGTTTTCTCGGATAGTTAACTTGCTATATAAGGGAAGTGATCTTTCTAATGTGTAGTCAGAAATACTTCCATTACCGATGAAAACTAGAATGGTTGAATCAAGAAATAAATTACCTCCAGCACCTGTAAGTTTCGTGTTTGTGCCTTGTAAGAATAAACTCAATTGATTAACGGTTGGTTGGAATCTCAAGTTTCCACCATAGGTTCTGATGTCTTTTCTAAATCTTAAATTGCCATTACCCGTAAAATTAAGTGAACCATTATAGGTAGTTAAGTTTGATCGGAACATTGCCTCATTACTACCTATCACATGCAAATTTAATGTACCACCAGATACTGTCATCCCAGCCAGCGTGTCCAATCTAAATTCAAAGTCACTTAAGGGAGTGGTTTTTGGTCCAACGTACCAATTTCCGGTGTTCGTAGAAGTAGAACATTTAAATGTCACATGATTATATGGATAGATGATAAATTGAGAAATTGAATCCGATACACCATCCATATAGATTGTAGTATTTCTTGCCGAAGTAGTAGTTGCTAAGTCTACAACCAATACATCGGTTGATTTGGGAGTAGTTCTGGTGGGTGTCCAGTTGCCTGCGATTTTATACGAACTATCGGAGCCTGTGGGTGGTTCGCTCCAAGTGTATATACCGGCGTTCGCATCCACTATATTTACGGTTGCTTGTATAGTAATTGAGGTGGTGAAGCTACCGCAGCCAGAACCAACGCCAAAAGTGATTAGATTATTGTATGTGCCTTTTGAGTTTAAGGAATTTCTGATGTAAATGGTGGCAGTAGCATTGTTGCCTGGTTTAAATGGCATTGGTTTACCAGGGCCACTATTGCCAGGACAAAATTCTTTCCAAGCATTTGATCCTACACTGCCATATTGTAATTCCCAAGTAGATTGAGAACTGGTATCTGCAAACCAAATTTCATCATTACCTCCAAAACCCGTGAGCGATAATGTTATTTCTTTGTATTGGGCGTTTGCACCTGCAGTGGAAGTCCATGTAATACTGTAGTTGGATCCTGCTGAGTTTACTAAAGCTCCACTGGCTGAAATCCCAGTAATAGTTTGTGCAATATTTTGATTTACAATAAATAATGAGGTGAATAAAGTAATTAATGTAAGCTTTTTCATGGAATATTATGGAAGTACTACTGTGTGGGATTCAATGCTTTTTTCACCAATAATTTTGGTAGTGTAAATACCTGAAGAGACATTTAGTAAAGTAACAGGGATTAAGTCTGTATTGCAGTTATTTACGGTTTTCACTAACTGACCGTGAGCGTTGAATACTTCAATTGATTTGATTTTATTTATCTTATCGTTAACAACGTTAAATTGACCGTCAACGGTTGGATTTGGATAAACTATATAATTTTTGTTGTTGGAAGTTAACGATTTTGAATTCAATTGTGATTCAACAGCCGTGAAAATTATTTCGAAACGATCTTGTCTTTTCTCATCAATTGAATTAATGGAATATTGGTATATGCTATTATCTCCAACTTCCTCTACTGTGTTCAGTACTTTGTCAACTAATTGGATTTTATAGGGTCCATTACCATAACTGCAAGATTTTATGGTAAAGAATAAATCGGTAGGACCCGTTTTGGGATAGGCAACTTTTAGTGGTACCGTATGCGTATAACCAATATCAGCCAATTTACTTCTACGGTCTACCGCTAGCCACTGATTATTTGAAGTAGTCGTTCCCAAGCCTAAGAATCCCCCATAGAATTTAGGCGCATCATACATTTCTCCATCGTTGGTAACTTCGGGAATATTTAAATCATATTGTAATGTAAATCCATCGCTTTCCTTTGCTGTGTCACTCACATAGTTAACCGTCATTTTGAATTCGTTGCATGCAGTTTCTTTGATTTCTTCAGCCTCAAAGTTCTTTCCTTTACTTCTCTTGCTTGCCTCTTTCATAGATTCAGTAAAACTTAATGAACCATTGTTGTTTCTAGCAAATACGAAGAATGCTGCACCTGGATTGATGTAACGTGAATCGCCACCGGCATTTTGGAACCAAGATGCGCCACCTTTTTGGGGAGTGCTTCCAACAGAACTATCCCAAGAATTGTAGTTTTTAGCTAAAGCATCGTAGGTATAATATCGAGGTAATATGTTGGCGGTATTTCCTTCATAGAAAGTTCTGAAATTTAATGTAGAAGGATAGGGGTTGGCAATTAAATTAGCTCCATCTAAAGCTCCACCATTCGTTTTTGATAATCCAGTTACGGTTAAACTTCCAGTTTGTATCTGACCTTTAAAATCAATAATTTGTTTATTGGCAATGATGCTTGTGTCACCAAGTCCATGATCTAAATCTCTTGCACCACGGAAGAATACTAGTACGCCTTTACCTGGATCAACTTTGTTAGCCGTAGTTCCAGAAGTATAAGCTGTCCAATTTGCGGTGGTTTCATTCCATCGGAATATGGATGATTTACACCAGCTGCAAGAAGTTGTAAATGAATCTTTATTGGCTGGGTCTGTTACAGTGCCTGTTAAATGGATATCATCTACAAATTGACTAAAGTTTGCAGCGTTTTTAAGTGGAATGCCTACTGTTCTATATGCACGGCGAGTTGAGTTTAAAATTTCAACTAAGGATCCTCCGGTTATAGCAGCACCGGTAGGCATCACCGCTAATTCACCAAAAGCTTTAGAGCCAACCTTGTCAAACCATTTAAATTGTAAATGGGGAGTCCAAGCATTCCAATCGGCCGCAGAACTAGATGCAGGGGAATTTGAAGCGAGAGTAGTATTTTGCAACAGTGTTAATTTGCTATATAGAGGTAAAGATCTATTTAAAGTGAAAGTATTGGTAACTCCAGTGCCAATGGTTACATTCATTAATGAATCGATGTACAGTGTGCCTCCTGTTCCATTTAGACTTTGAGATGTTCCATTAAATAACAAGGTATTTGTTGAAGAAGGTTTAAATGATAAAGTTCCACCATCTACATGAATATTGCCTGAAATGCTGTGAGAACCAGATCCAGAAAACAATAAAGTACCTGAGTTTGTTCCAGAGGGATTGGTGGCAACAGCTAATTTAGAATTGATGGTAGCTGTATTTCCGGTTGGTATAATGATTTCTAAGGTTCCTGAACCAGATTTTCGCATTCCACCATTCAGGTCTACAATGAAATCATCGCCAGTAGTAGAAGTAGCTTTCCCGACGGTCCATGCGGTGTTTGCTGTGCATTTAAAGGTGACATTATTGTATGGGAAGATTTTAAATTGATTAATACTCTCAGTAAGATTGGAGATATCAATGGTTGTATTTCGAGTTGCGGCTGTTTGTGCTAGATCAACGACGAGAATGTCATCGGTAGATACTACGGTTCTGGTTGGAGACCAGTTGGCAGCAATTTTGTAAGATGAGTCTGTTAAACCAGAAGCAGGTTCTATCCAAGTGTAAATTCCGGTAGAAGCAACTTTGTTTACTGTTGCTTCAATGGTGAATGAAGGTGACCCACTAGAAAATGCGCATGCATTACTATTGTTCAATCCAAGAGTAATACTTGTTGTTTGTTGTCCCGCTGTTGTTCCAATATGTCTGATGTAATAGGATACAGTACATTTATTGTTACAGGCGATATCATTTTCTAAAATTGGTTTACAAAATGAAAACCATGAGCCTGATCCGGAATTACCCATTACAATTTCCCAATCCGCTTTATTTGTTGCATCCCAAACCAAGTACTTGCCTTTAGTACCTGTTTGTACCACTTTAATTTCCTTAAAGTTTTGGGCGTTGGTGGTTGTGTTGGTAGAAGAAAAGAATTCTACATCCCAGCTGGTGCCATTGTTTGATGACGTGGCTCCAGGAATAATGATTTCGTCTATCGTTTGCGAATGTGACATGTTCGCTTGGAAGACAATTAAAAACAACGAAAAAGCGGCGATGATTTTATTTTTCATTTTTTGGGGAAGTCTTTTCTTGAAACAGGTTTTCATTAGTGTGAATTTTCTGATGATTCGAAAATAGTAGATAAAAATCTACTCGAAGGAAAGAAATGTTTAATTTTCATTGATTTTGTCTAAAAATTAGGAAATGTTAGGGCACTCTAGACAATTTCGGTGCCAAAAAGTGGAGTGTAGAATAAATTTTGTAGAAAAAAATCTATTCAATACAGCTTTCTAACAACTTGAATTTATGTGATAGATATTTTCGCATTTTCTAGTTTTTGAAACAATTTTCAATTTCCTTTTGGAAGTAAAGGGAGATTTTGTATTTTTGCAGCCCGTTTAGGAAATCAATTTTACAGAATTGATTAAATTTACTGGATGGTATCGTAGCTCAGTTGGTAGAGCAAAGGACTGAAAATCCTTGTGTCGACGGTTCGATTCCGCCCGATACCACATCACAAAATAAAAAACCCTTGTAGAATGATTGTCTGCGAGGGTTTTTTGTTAATGCGTTGTCGGTTTTGTTGCCAGTTTTTAATTGCTCTATCTGATTTTCTTGCGCTTGTTCCTGTCACTAACGTTTAATTTTATCGTTATCTCGTTCCAAGATTTTACAGAAATGCCATTTATTTGTCCAGGTAGCCATTGCGGAGATTTTTTTAGTACTCTGATGGCTTCAGTGGTAAATTCTGGGCAATTCGGAGTCTCTTCAATTGCCGAAATTCTTGAAATCCTACCAATCTCATCTACCATAAATTTCAGTATAACAAAACCATTAATATTGTCGTCTTGACAACGAATCGGATATTGAAACGCATTTGTTACAAATTCCATAAATTTATCTTCACCTCCCGGGAAGGATGCTTTTATATCCAAATTGGCCCAAACACTATCACTACTAATTGGGAATGAATCTATGCTATCGTTAATGTTAATTCTGTCAGAATTTGATTGTGAATTGTGGCTAATTAGAATTTGATGCAGAGTCGAAATTTGATTTTCTTGGTTTTGAATTTTCAATTCTGCCGTGGTGAGGCGATTTTTTAAGTGTTGAATATCATTACCCAAAGACTCAATTTCTGTTTCGTTTTGAATGTGATAGACGGTTGATTTTTGGATGTATGTGTGGGATTCTATTTTTGATTGGGCATTTGCATATTTACATCCGATGCAGATTACAAAAAATATGTAATACTTCATCTGTCAAAAGTAGAAAAATAATTAGAGTTGTTCGATTAAAGGGTTTGAGTTATCAAACAAAAAACAGCGGAAGTTCAAGGTTTTCATTTGATTTTCTATGGTTCTAGGGTATTAAACTGCTAAAAAATTTTCCATTTTATAGAACAATGTTAGAAACTAATTATAAAACGTATTTATTAAAAATAATTATTACTAATTAGTTAAAAAAGGCATTTAATCATAAATATCATACATAGGCTAAATAATTGTCTAAATTATTATTCATAAAACTATTAAATTTTATTTTTGAAGAATTAGTTTAAGGCTAATTATGTACTAAAATGATTACAATGAGGATTTTAATGAAGAAATTTTTAATATTTACTGGGCTTTTAGTAAGTGGGGTAATTAATATATTGCAGGGTCAGGTGCCGTATTTTAAGTTTTCCGAAGGTTCTTCCGGAAAAGTTAATCTAGGTTGGGGTTTCGATGAGAAAGTAATTTGGGCTACTTCATCTGGGACAAGTTATAGTACTTTCATTATCAAAAGCGATAGTTCTCTGTGGGCTACTGGGTTGAATGATAATTATCAACTTGGGGATAATAGTAATACTGCACGTAAATCTTTTGTTAGAATTGGTCGTGATAATGATTGGAAAATGGTTGCTACCTCAAGAAGGCACACCATAGGGATTAAAAATGACGGTAGTTTATGGGCTTGGGGTAATAACGATTACGCTCAACTTGGTGATAATACAGCTACATTTTCGCCAATTCCCAAGCAAATAGGTACCGACAAAGATTGGGTGTATGTTTCTGTAACGGACATTCATTCCGTGGCATTGAAAAAGGATGGTAGTATTTGGTCATGGGGTAGTAATAGCGAAGGCCGACTTGGAAGAAATTTTACGGGGAATGATCATATGTTCCCTGGAAGAATCGGCACAGGGAAAAATTGGAAAGCTATTTCTGCAGGGGCAAATCATGTAGTTGCATTAAGAAATGATGGTACTTTATGGGCTTGGGGTTATAATGGTCATGGACAACTTGGTGATTCCACTAATACAAATGTTAGTTTGCCAAAGCAAATTGGAAGTGATAAAGATTGGATTTCCATAGCAGCAGGTAATAATCTAACTTTTGCAGTAAAATCGGATGGAACCATGTGGTCTTGGGGCTATAATGCCTGGGGTCAATTGGGTCACAGTGGAACGAGTTCAGTAAATTATCCTATTCAAGTGGGTACAGATAAGGATTGGTTGGAGGCAACACCTGCTGGACATGTAACACTAGCTCGAAAAAAAGACTTGTCTATCTATGGGTCAGGTTGGAATGGTCAAGGTGCTCTTGGTGATAGTAGTTGGTCTGATAGTCGAGTTTTTAAGAAAGTGAATGCAATAAAGAAGGCGAAATTAATCGCTAATGGTTATGAACATTCTATTGTATTGGATGATAGTTTCCGATTGTTAATGTTTGGTACGAATTCAAATTATCAATTAGGAATTGCCAATTCAAGTAGCACGAACTTTAATATTCCGCAGGTGGTTTTCGGTAGTTTCAGATTGAAAAATTTCGCTATATATCGATCAGCCAACCCTATTTCCGATACTGCTACAAGTGGATTGATAACGGATACCATAGGTAGGAATTCTCGAACTTTTGTAAATTCTGGTCTTACGAATGGTAATCGATATTATTATCGATTAAAGGCCATAGATAGTGCAGGCAAGGTGTCGGTTTTTTCTGCACAAATTCGTGTGCCTGTAAATAATCCGCCCGGAAGACCTGATACTCTAACGGTAGATTTAGGTAATAGAAGTGCTTATTTAAGATGGTCGAAAAGCAGCAGTAATTCAGTTAAGTATCGAATATATCGAGGAACGAGCACTTCGAATTTATCTGTTTTAGTAGATACAACATCGGCAAGATCTTATTTTGATACGACCTTAATAATTGGCAATCGATATTTTTACTCTGTTCGCGCCGTGGATACGATGGGTGTAATGAGTGAAAACCCAGTTCAACGTGCGATAATTGCTCGAGGTATTATTTGGGTTTCAAAAACAGTTAAAAATCCAGAATTAGGGACCTTTAATTTTCCGGTGTCTACAATACCCGAAGCTTTGCGACATACGAGATCGGGAGATACACTAATCATTGATGACGGAAGTTATGAAGAGCAGATTTATTGCGGAAACAAAGGGTTGACAATTTCTTCTAGATGGTTATTGGATAAGGATACGTCTCATATCCGAAAAACAATTTTAGATGGTGGTAATCATTATGGAAATACGTATTTCTTTTACGGACCAAATGACCCCAATAATCATGGAGGTAATTCAACTCGATATTTTGAAATTTCAGGATTAACAATTAAAAATGTTTTAGGAGGTGCGGCATTTTTTGGATCGAATGCTAAAGCGCTTGTAACTCAAGTGATTTTTGAGGATAACGGAAGTACGTCAGGAGGATTTTGGGCATGTATTGGTGTAAGTGGAAATGTAGAAATTCGAAATTGTATTTTCCGCCGAAATCTTGGAAATTTTTTAATTTCTCTTAGTGGCTATAATAATTTAATGCCTTGGTTGAATGCCAATTATTTTTACGAAAATGGTTCTCCATCCTTTACGGGGAATGGATTAGTATTTACTAATAATAGAATGTTGGTAACCAACAATATATTTTATAAAAATTATCGATCTGCTTTTTCTATGGGTTGTAATGGAAATGTAGATTCAGTATTAATCTTTAATAATCTTATTGCTGAAAATGAAATGGCGTTCGGTTTTGAGAATTGCGGGGGTGGAGGTAACTATTTTATATTTAATAACATAGTTGAAAAAAATAAACGAAATTTTTATTTCAGTGGCGGAGGATTTTCTATAGTAACATTTAGAAATAATTTATTTACAAATTTTTATAAAGGATCTATTGGTTCTCCTAACAAAATGTATTTTAAAATTAATTATTTTAATAATGATACAACGGGTTCTTCAGGAATAAATTATCCAATTCGAAATTTTGAGGATTTTAAAATACCAAATTATTCTAATGCGATAGGGTCTGGTTACTCGGTTTCTAAGCACTTGTCAGTAGATTATTTTGGTGGACAGAGGCCCCAACCGGTTGGAAGTGCTCCAGATTTAGGTCCGTTTGAACAAGTTTCGAATTTTGCATCACCACAATTAATATCTGCAGATGGTGGAAATCAGAAGGTAGAATTGTTATGGAGTCAGAGTTCGGTGAGTGGATTAAATAAATTTAAAATCTACCGGTCTACAAAGCCGATATCGGATACAGCTATAGTGGGGTTGGTTGTAGATACTTTGTGGAATGGAAGAAGAACCTATAAAGATAGTGGGTTAACCAACTTGACGCGGTATTATTATCGAATAAAGGGAGTAACAAGTACAGGTTTGGAGAGTGGATTTAGCAACGAGTTGAGCATCCGCCCTAATACACCGCCTCTACCTCCGGATAGTATTAAAATAAGTTCTGGTCCAAGGTCAATTGTATTAAATTGGCAAAAGAGTAAATCGAATTTTGTCAGGTATCGAATTTTCAGAAGTACAGATGGTGTCTATTTTTCAGTAATCAAAGATTCTAGTAGTAAACTTTCATTTATTGATACTTCGTTAAATCCTGGAACTAAATATACCTATTGGGTGAGATCTATCGATACATTGGGTGTTTCGTCAACAAACAAAATTGGATATTCTGCAATTCCCGATAGAGTTTTCTGGGTGTCAACAACTGGCTCTAATTCAAATAACGGAAGAAGATTATTCCCCTTTGAAAATGTTCAATTTGCAATCGACAAAGCCAATACTGGTGATACTGTAATGGTGGAAAAAGGTCGATATGTTGAAAATATTAATTTTAAAGGTAAAAATGTAGTTCTTACATCTGCCTATCAGTTGGATAAAGATACTTCTTTGATTAGAAAGACAGAATTAAATGGAGGAAATAAAGGATATGTAATTCAATTAAATAATAGAGAAAATGCGAAAACCAAGATTCAAGGATTAACGGTTACAAATGGCTGGTGTGGGATATATTTGGATGGCTCTAGCCCTATGTTCCATGATTTGTTATTTAGAGATAATAAGGCATATTTTGGTCGTGGTTCAGCTATTGTAGGTGGAAATTGTCCTTTTGTTGCAGATGGTTGCATTTTTGAGGATCATATAGGAACTGCTGGTGTAATAAGTGTTGGAGGGTACTTTGATAATTTCATAGTTAGAAATTGTATCATTAGAAATAATAAGTCTCAAACTGGCGCAATGATAATGTCTGATCAATCGTCCGGTATTATTGAAAATACACTTATATACAACAATGGAGATGTAAATGGGATTGGGCCTATTAATGCAAAAGACGGTTTAGATATTATTAATTCTACAATAATTACTGGTAATGCTGCACCCGTGAGAATATTATATAATAACGTCTATTCTTCAAAAATTAATATTGTAAATTCAATATTAAGTTCTTCTTATAATGGGAAGCAATTTGAGATTAATAATAATAATCCAGTCACCAATGTTGGTATCTCTAATTCCATCGTGAAAGGTGGGTTGAAGAATGTTGAAATTCTGAATACTACTGGTTTAGACACAGGTAAGGTCAATACTGTTTACGATATAAATTCAGATTTTGTTAATCCTGTTTTGGGCGATTTTCGGTTAAAGAACACAAGTAATGCTTTAGGAAAAGGTATTGGTTTTATTAAAATAAATGGAGATACTATTTATGCGCCTAAAAAAGATTTGTCGGGTATTTCACGACCGATGCCATCGGGCACAAATCCAGATATTGGGGCCTACGAGGGATTGGGCTCATTCCCATCGCCACAATTGGTGTCTGTAGAAGGGGGTAATCAGAAGGCGGAGTTGGTATGGAATCAGAGTTCGGTGA
>JACCDW010118945.1_pt1 | contig 20130 bp, 21 predicted proteins | sample 7449781 | NCBI WGS metagenome assembly JACCDW01 (sample SAMN15323449, study PRJNA562643) | freshwater metagenome | isolation source: river surface water | place: USA:Blue River Watershed | collected 2017-08-18
AGCGCGCAGCCATGCTGATCTGACCCGAAGCAGAATCTACAAACTGCAAAGCCATGGGTTGAATGGGGGCATCCGCTTCAATGGCCGACTGAATGAGGTTGGCATGGAAAGGCAGCATGCCAATGCCGTCGCCCGTGGTGCCTTCTGGAAACACGCCCAACACATCGCCATTGCGCAAAGCTTGCGCCATGTCTTTGACCATGCGCATGGCGTCTTTGCGCTGCGCGCGTTGAATGTACAAGGTGCCACCGCCAGTGGCCAAGGTGCCCAACACGGGCCATTCTCGCAACTCCGATTTCGACACAAAACGGCAGTGCCGGGTGGCATGGATCACCAAGATATCGAGCCAAGAGATGTGATTGCAAACCAAGAGCGCAGGACCCGACACAACAGGCTGCCCGCGTACTTCTAGGTCAATGCCCCAGATGCGCAGGAGTTGCATGGCCCACACTTGCACGCGCGCGTCACGTTGCTGCTGGCTCAGTTGTGGAAACCGAAAATAGATGGTGACCCATCCCACCAGCACATGCCAAATGCCACGCAGCAATTTAAGAGCTGCGCGCATGCTTAGGCTTGATAGGCCACTTGTCCGCTGACCAAGGTGTATTGCACCCGCCCTGGCAAGTCATAACCCGCAAAAGGCGTGAACTTGCCTTGGCTGCGCAAATTGCCAGCGGTCACTTGCCAATTGGCTTCGGGATCCAAAATGCAAACGTCGGCTTGTGCGCCCACTTTCAATTGCCCAATGTCTTTGCCCAGCACACGTGCGGCTTCGCTGGTGACGGTGGCAATGGCGCGGGTCAGAGGTACTTTGCTGTCTTGTGACCATTTCAAAGCCAGGCTGAGCAACAACTCGAGGCCGGTGGCACCAGGTTCTGCTTCGGCAAAAGGCAGGGCTTTTTCATCTTCACTGACGGGGCTGTGATCGGACACCAAGGCGTCAATGGTGCCGTCGGCCAAGGCTTCGCGCAGCGCATCGCGATCGCGCTGTTGACGCAGCGGTGGCGACACGCGCGCACGGCTGTCGAAGTAGCCCACATCGGCGTCGGTGAGGTGCAAGGAGTTGATGCTGACATCACACGTGATGGGCAATCCTTCGGCTTTGGCCTGACGCACCAAGGCCACGCCAGCAGCGCTGCTGATGCGGCACAAGTGCACATGGGCTTTGATGCTTTTGAGCAATTCAAAAATGGTGTGCAAGGCAATGGTCTCCGCGGCCACAGGCACGCCGGACAAACCCATGCGCGTAGCCAAGGGGCCGCTTGCAGCCACGCCTTTGCCCAAATGCAATTCTTGGGGACGCAGCCACACGGTGTAACCAAAGGAGTTGGCGTATTGCAGCGAGCGCTGAAGAACTTGTGTGTTCTCCAACGCCACTTCGGCTTGGCTGAAACCCACGCAACCCGCTTCTGTCAGTTGAACCATTTCAGTCAGCACTTCGCCTTTTAAGCCGCGTGTGAGTGCACCCAAAGGCATCACATGTGCACGGTGGTGTTTCTCTGCTTTGAAGCGAAGCATTTCAACCAGGCCTGGCTCGTCGAGCACTGGATCGGTATCGGGTGGGCACACCAAGCTGGTCACACCCCCCGCAACAGCAGCGGCCAATTCGGAGTCGAGCATACCTTCGTGTTCATGGCCAGGCTCTTTGAGTCGCACCGACAGATCCACCAAGCCTGGCATCACGATGAGGCCTTTGGCATCGATGGTTTTTTGCGCTTGAAAATCTGCGGGCACTTTGCCAATCGCCACAATTTTGCCGGCCGAGATGGCGACATCGGCCACTGTGTCGGTTTTGCTGGTGGGGTCGATGACGCGGCCGCCTTGGATCAAAATTTTCATGGTCTGTTGTCTTTCTTCTTCGACTTCTGCGGATTAGGCTTCGTTGCCCGCCACGATGCTCATCACCGCCATGCGCACCGCAATTCCAAATGTCACTTGCGGCAAGATCACGCTTTGCGGACCGTCCACCACCGCAGAGTCAATTTCCACACCGCGGTTGATCGGGCCAGGGTGCATCACGATGGCGTCAGGTTTGGCCAGTTGCAACTTTTCAGGCGTGAGGCCAAAGCGTTTGAAATACTCTTGGCTGGAGGGGAGCAAGGCACCGCTCATGCGTTCGTTTTGCAAGCGCAAGGTGATCACCACATCGCAGTCTTTGATGCCTTCTTCCAAGTTATGGAACACCTTCACGCCCATTTGCGCCATGTCAGACGGCACCAGCGTTTGCGGACCCACCACACGCACTTCGGCGCAGCCCAAGGTGGTGAGTGCATGAATGTCGGAGCGCGCCACGCGCGAATGCAACACGTCGCCCACAATGGCCACGGTGAGGTTGGCGAAATCTTTTTTGTAGTGGCGAATGGTGTACATGTCGAGCAAACCCTGTGTGGGGTGTGCGTGTCGGCCATCACCGGCATTGACCACGTGCACATGGGGTGCCACGTGCTGTGCAATGAGGTAAGGCGCGCCCGACTCGGAGTGGCGGACCACAAAAATATCGGCCGCCATGGCCGACAAGTTGGCGATGGTGTCGAGCAGCGATTCGCCTTTGGATGCCGATGAGCGTGCAATGTCGAGGTTGATCACATCGGCCGACAAACGCGTGGCCGCAATTTCAAAGGTGGTGCGGGTGCGCGTGCTGTTTTCGAAGAACAAATTGAAGACGCTCTTTCCGCGCAGCAAAGGCACTTTCTTCACTTCGCGGTCGCTGACGCTGACGAAGTTAGCGGCTGTGTCGAGGATGTGCGTGAGGATGTCGCGTGACAAACCCTCGGTGGACAGCAAGTGAATCAGTTCACCGTTTTTGTTGAGTTGGGGATTTCGTTTGTAGAGCATTCTTATTTTTTCCCTGCTGTGCTGTTGTCTTCTTGTACTTCAAAGCTGAACTCGCCATTGGCCAAGCGGGCCAGCGCCAAGGATTGGGTGTCGGGCAAAGCCACGCGCGCGGCTGCGTAATCGGCTTGAATGGGCAACTGCCGACCCCCGCGGTCGACCAGAACAGCCAATCGCACACTGGCCGGACGGCCGTAGTCAAACAACTCGTTGATGACGGCGCGAATGGTGCGGCCGGTGTAGAGCACATCGTCCAAGATCAGCACATCGGCGCCTTGAATCTCAAACGGCAGTTGCGTTTGGCCGCCGGAGGACAAGCCGCGTTGCGCAAAATCATCGCGGTGCATGGCCGATGAAATGCTGCCGTGCTTGCCGCTCAAGCCCAAATCTTTTTGCAGACGCTCGGCCAACCAAGCGCCGCCCGACGTGATGCCCACCAAGCGGGTTTCAGAGGTGCACATGGCACGCACACCGCGCAAGAGTTCGCTGTACAGCGCCTCTGCATTCAAAGCCAATGCACTCAAGGCAGACTCCTTAAAAATTGTTCCAAAATGATGCAAGCCGACGCAGCGTCGGCATCTTTGGCACCGGCCGAAATGGCTTCGGTGGTGCTGTAACGTTCGTCCACTTCGTAGACGTTCAAACCAAAACGTCCGCGCAGTTGGCGCGCAAACTTTTGCGCGCGCAAGGTGTTCTCATGCGAGGCACCATCGGGGTGAAAAGGCACCCCTACAACCAAAGCATCGGGCGCCCATTCTTTGATGCGTTTCTCGATATGCGCAAATCGTGCATCTCCTTCCGCCACCACAGTGGCTTGAGGTGTGGCTTGGCGCAGCATGCGATTGCCCACCGCCACGCCAGTGCGCTTGAGACCAAAATCGAAAGCCAAAAAACTCTGCTGCGACGCAGGCACAGAGAGCGCCTGGTCCAGGCTCATGCGTGACCCGCCTCTGACGACAACATCCACGCTTGCAAGCCCAAGAGGCTGAGGGCTTTGTCGTAGCGCTGCTCAATGGGTGTGTCAAAAATCACCGCAGGATCGGCAGGCACTGTGAGCCAGCTGTTTTCACCAATTTCAGATTCCAATTGGCCTTCGCCCCACGAGGCATAACCCAATGTGACCACCACGCGCTGGGGACCTGAACCATTTGCCAGGGCTTCAAGCACATCCTTGGAAGTGGTCATGGCCAACCCGCCAGGCACACTGAGGGTGGAGGCGTAGATGGAGTTGGGTGTGGCGACTGCTTCTGTGTTTGAATTTTCTGAATCCACCGAATCTTTTTCCAACATGGGATCGTGCAACACAAAGCCAAGTTCTGTTTGGACCGGGCCACCGTGCAATACATTGGATTGCAAAAGGTCTTGTCGGTGCAGGGGTAACTCGACTTTCTCGAACAAATGCTTCAGACTGAGATCGCCGGGCTTGTTGATGATCAAGCCCATGGCACCCCGCTCTGAGTGCTCACACACGTACACCACACTCTTGGCAAATGTAGGGTCCTCCAGTCCGGGCATGGCAATCAAAAAATGATGCGAAAGCTGAGTGGAGGCAAAATCGGCAGACATGCTCCAATTTTAACGGCCTCAAACCCATGCACAAACCCTTTTCTACCGGCTTGGTCTGGTTTCGGCGAGATTTACGCGTTGCCGACAACACGGCCCTGTTTCACGCCCTCAAAAACTGCAACAAAGTGCAATGCGTGTTTGTCTTTGACACCGGCATCCTGAACGAGTTACCCCGAAAAGACCGCCGGGTCGCCTTCATTCAAGCTTCTTTGGTCGAATTGGACCAACTGCTGCGCCAAGCCGCCCAAGAGGCAGGACTCGACGCCAAAGCAGCCGCCCAAGTGGGCCTGATTGTGTTGCACGGCAATCCCATCCAAGAAATTACGGATTTGGCCAAGCAAATTGAGGCACAGGCCGTCTTTGCCAACCACGACGACGAACCGGCCGCCTTGGCCCGCGATGCCCAAGTGCGCGGTGCCTTGGCCAACGCTGGCATTGCCCTGCACACCTACAAAGACCATGTGGTTTTCGAGCGACAAGAAGTGCTCACCTTGGCCGGCAACCCCTACACCGTGTTCACGCCTTACAAAAACGCTTGGCTCAAGAAGGTGCAGCCCCAAGATTTGGCGCCTCACCCCATTGCCGTGCACGCAGCGGCATTGGCGCCTCGCCCCAAAGCGCTCCAATTGCCAGTGCCTACCCTGTCCGACATCGACTTCGAAGAAGTCGACCTCACGGCCTTGCACTACAAAACGGGCTTTTCTGGCGGCCAGGCTTTGCTAGAAGACTTTCTGCACCGCATCGACCGGTACGAAGAAACCCGCAATTTCCCTGCCGTCAAAGGACCCAGTTATCTCAGTGTGCATTTGCGTTTTGGCACCGTTTCTGTCCGGCAATTGGCCCTCGAAGCATGGCGTCGCTACAAAACCAGCGAAGGCGCCAGCGTCTGGTTGTCCGAACTCATTTGGCGGGATTTTTACGCCCAAATCTTGGCCAACTTCCCCCACGTGGCCGAGCGAAGTTTCAAAGCCGAATACGACGCCATCCAATGGGACCACGGCCCCCACGGCAAAGCCCTGTTTGCCGCATGGTGCGAAGGCCGCACGGGCTACCCGCTGGTTGATGCGGCCATGGCCCAAATCAACCAAACAGGTTATATGCACAACCGCCTGCGCATGGTGGTGGCCTCTTTCCTCACCAAAGACCTGGGGGTGGACTGGCGTTGGGGCGAAAAATACTTTGCCCAGCACCTCATCGACTTTGACCTCTCGGCCAACAATGGGGGCTGGCAATGGGCCAGCTCTAGCGGATGCGATGCCCAGCCCTACTTTCGCATTTTCAACCCCGTCACGCAAAGCGAAAAGTTTGACCCGCAGGGCAAATTCATCAAACGGTATTTGCCGCAACTTGCGGGCTTACAAGGCGCAGACATCCATGCGCCATGGGATGCCAAACCACTGGCTTTGCAAGCGGCTGGGGTGACATTGGGAAAAGACTATCCCCTGCCCGTGGTGAACCACGCAGAGGCCCGAGAGAAAACGCTGGCGCGCTACGCCGTCGTCAAAAAAGCGGTCTAAGCTCAGCCAGGCAACTGGGGGGCCGTTTTAGATGGCCACCATCTCAAAGTCTTCTTTGCGGGCGCCGCACTCTGGACAAGTCCAGTTCATGGGCACATCGGCCCAGGCGGTGCCGGGCGCAATGCCGTCCTCTGGGCAACCAGCGGCCTCGTCGTAAATCCAGCCGCAAATTAAGCACATCCAAGTTTTAGTATCTGTCACAGTGTGGCACCGGTGTCGAATAGAATGAAACGATTGTATCGGGCTTCACTGTAACCCATGACCACTTCTTTACCTCCGTCAGATGCCCCCGATCTGGCCAACGACAGCGAAGACGACGCGTCAATTGCCTGTGTCTTGGTGTTCAATGCCAGCGACCCCAGCGGCGCCAGCGGCATCAGTGCCGACGTTCTGGCCATCGCTTCGGTGGGTGCGCACGCCCTGCCCGTCCTCACTGGCGCCTACGCCAAAGACACCGCACAAACATTCGACTTTTTCCCTTTGCCCGAAGAGGCTGTCGGCGACCAAGCCCGCGCCATCTTGGAAGATGTACCCCCTCAGGTCATCAAAGTTGGCTTTGCCGGCAGCGCCGAAAACATCAGCATCATTGCCGAACTCACGGCCGACTACGACGGCGTGCCGGTGGTGGCCTATATGCCCAACCTGTCTTGGTGGGAAGACGACCAAATCGACCAGTACCTCGATGCCTTTCGCGAACTGTTGTTGCCGCAAACCAGCGTGTTGGTCGGCCATCACAGCACTTTGCGCCGCTGGCTCTTACCCGACTGGTCGAGCGAAAAAAATCCAGGCCCCCGCGACATTGCCAAAGCGGCATCTGAGTTGGGCGTACCCTACACCTTGGTCACGGGCCTTACAGCCTCTGACCAGCACATCGACAACGTCTTGGCCACACCCGAAACCGTGGTGGGTCATGAAAAATTTGAACGCATCGAAGCTGTGTTCAGCGGCGCAGGCGAAACCCTGTCCGCCGCACTGGCGGCCTTGATTGCCACTGGCCTCGATTTATCCGTGGCGGCCAGCGAAGCTTTGCACTACCTCGACCGTTGCCTGGACGAGGGTTTTCGCCCGGGCATGGGTCACGTCATTCCCGATAGACTCTTCTGGGCTTTACCCGAGTCCGAAGAGGGCGAAGAAGGCGATGAAGGCGGCCCCGACATGAACGCCGATTTTTTTGAAATGCCGATCAATGAAACCAAACACTGACCTCAACGACACCCTGTTCGAACGCGCACGCCAAGTTATTCCTGGCGGTGTGAACTCACCTGTTCGCGCCTTCCGCGCAGTGGGCGGCACACCCCGTTTTGTGAAGCGCGCTGAGGGCGCTTACTTCTGGGATGCCAACGGCAAAAAATACATCGACTACATCGGCTCTTGGGGCCCGATGATCTTGGGTCATGGCCACCCCGCCGTTTTAGAAGCCGTGCAAAAAGCTGCGCTCGATGGCTTCTCGTTTGGCGCCCCCACCGAGCGCGAAGTCGAGTTGGTGGAAGCCTTGCTCAAGCTGGTCCCGTCCATGGACATGGTGCGCTTGGTCAGCTCGGGCACCGAAGCCGGCATGAGTGCATTGCGCTTGGCCCGCGGTGCCACAGGCCGCAGCAAAATCATCAAGTTCGAAGGCTGCTACCACGGCCACGCCGATGCCCTCTTGGTCAAAGCCGGTTCGGGCTTGGCCACGTTTGGCAACCCCACCAGTGCAGGCGTGCCGCCTGAAGTGGTGCAACACACCTTGGTGCTCGAGTACAACAACATCGAGCAATTGGAAGAAGCCTTCAAAATTCACGGCAACGAGTTGGCGTGTCTGATGATCGAGCCCATCGCTGGCAACATGAACTTTGTGCGCGCCAGCGTGCCTTTCATGAAACGCTGCCGCGAACTCTGCAGTCAATACGGCGCCTTGTTGGTGTTTGACGAAGTGATGACCGGTTGCCGCGTCGCCTTGGGCAGCGCGCAAAGTGTTTATGCCAAAAGCATTCCTGGCTTCGAGCCCGACATGACCGTCATGGGCAAAGTGATTGGCGGCGGCATGCCTTTGGCTGCCTTCGGTGGCAAGCGCGCCGTCATGGAGCAACTGGCACCGTTGGGCCCTGTGTACCAAGCCGGTACTTTGAGTGGCAACCCTGTTGCTACCGCATGCGGCTTGGCCACCTTGGCCGAAATCAGCAAGCCTGGTTTCTTTGATGCGCTGAGTGCGCGCACACGTTCATTGGTGGATGGCCTGTCGGCTGCAGCAGCGGCAGAAGGTGTGCCCTTTGCAGGCGACTGCGAAGGCGGCATGTTTGGTTTCTTCTTGCTGCCCACCTTGCCCAGCAACTACCCCCAAGTGATGAAGACCGATGGCAGCAAGTTCAACACCTTGTTCCACGGCTTGCTAGACCGCGGCGTGTACATTGCGCCAGCACTTTACGAAGCTGGCTTTGTGAGCGGTGCACACACTGCGCAGGACATTGCCGACACAGTGAGCGCAGCGCGCGAGATCTTCAAGACGCTCGCCTAAGTTTCGAGCTTAGGCGTCGGTTTTATGACTCGCGGGTAATGCCCGTTTCCTTGACGATCTTGGTCATCAGCTCACGGTCGGCAAGGAACACTTTGTTGAAGGCGTCTAGGTTCCACTGAGGCGAATCCATGCCCAATGCCAGCAAACGCTCTTTGACATCTTTGTTGCCAATGATTTTGTTGACGGCAGCATTGATCTTTTCTTGAATGGCTACGGGCGTGGCTGCAGGCGCCAGCAAACCAAACCACGATTCAAAGTGGAAACCTGCCAAACCCGATTCCGCCAGGGTGGGAATGTTGGGCAACAAAGCTGAGCGTTTTTTGGACGTGATGCCAATCACGCGAAGGCGCGTGTCTTGCAAATAAACACCCACACCTGCCGTAGGCACAATGACTGCGTTGCCGCGCCCACCTGACACATCCGTCACGGCCTCAGCGGTTCCTTTGTAAGGCACGTGCACCATGTCAATGTCGGCCGTCTTGGCAAAGTAGGCCATGGCCAAGTGCGTAGAGCTGCCCACGCCTGCAGAGTTGTAATTGAGCACACCCGGTTTGCTCTTGGCATATTGAATGAACTCACCCGCAGTTTTCACAGGCACGCTGGCGTTGACCATCAGGATGTAGCTCTGATTGCCAATGTTGGCCACCGGCGCAAATTCTTTCACAGGTTCGTAAAACGGACGTGCGCCCATGGCCGCTGTCACAAAGTGACTGGAGGCTGCCATGAGCAAAGTTTTGCCATCCGGTGCCGCTTTGGAAACAAAGGCGGTGCCAATGGCGCCGCCTGCACCGGGCTTGCTTTCGATGATCCAATTTTGGCCAGTCTCTTGTGACAACTCTTGCTGAATGGCACGGGCTGGCATTTCACGTGCACCGCCGGGTGCAAACGGCACGATGATGCGCGACACACCACCCGATTGCGCAAAGGCTTTGCCCAAACCAGCTGACAACAAGGCTGCCAACATGAGCTGGCGACGACCTAAAAAGTTTTCTTTGAATTGCATCATTTTCCTAACAGGTCACGGGTTTCATCAAACAATTCGTCCACCGAATAAGGTCTGGGAATCAAACCTTGTTGGTAGGTGTAGCGAATCAAGACCTCAAGGGCTTTTCGGTTGGGCTCAATGCCAAACGGCGTGAGGTCCATCTCGCCCTTGACAGCGTGCACGCTGCGGCGAGGGTTCTCGTCTTTGGCCATGGCTTTGCTTTGAGCCAGAACTTGATACACCTCTTGGATCACATCAGGGCGGTCTTTGCACAGGTCCATGTCGATGGCCATCATGTGATTGATGGGCAACATTTGCAAACGACGACTCCAAGCTTGCGCGGCATCGTGCGGATCAGGGAGCACCGGCTGCAATCGTGGATCGTCTGGCAAGTCGCTGCCAATGATGGCAGCATCGAGTTCGCCCGACAACAGCATGTCGACCATCTTGCTGCCTTCTGGCGCACGCTCAAAACCCTTGGGGTCTGGAAACTCGGCCAAGTGGCCATGCTCAAACGTCACCCATTGCACTTTGGGCAAGTCCACACCGTAGTCGTTGGCCAACACACCGCGCACCCACGTGACAGTGGTTTGGGCATGCGCACGAATGCCCACGCGTTTGCCATTGAGTTGGGCCACCGTTACTTTGCCGCGCTCAGCGTTGTACACCAAGCAGTGGTGTTGGAAGCGGCCTTCGCCCACCACCGCAGGCAACAGTGCCAAGGGTTTGCCGTAGGCTTTGGCTTGCAAGTAAGTCACCAGGGCCAATTCTGCGACGTCAAATTCCAGTTCGCGTACCACGCGTTTGAATGCACGGTTGGGCGTTTTGACGGGGTCAAATTCAAAATCAAACAGCTTGGGCCGCAACACGCCGTTTTTCAAAGCCATGGTGTTGGGGTAATCGCCCAACAGGGTTTTGAGTTTGAGTTTTTCGGGTTTCAAATGAGAAGACATGCTGCTTAGCCCTTGTTCAGATCTGGGTACAAGGCATGCGCCGTACCGGAGTAAATCCAGCGTTGGTCTTCCAAGGTCAATGACGCTGTGGCCTCGAGGGCTTCTTGCAAATGCTTGGTCAAACCACCGGCAGACGCTGGGAAGTTAGAGCCCCATGCGATGCGCTTGGCACCAAAGGCGCTGACCACTGCTTTGCAGAAGGAGGCCTGTGTGGCTTTGCCTTCTTTGGATTCACGCACATTGTGGGTGGTGAATTTGAAATTCAAATTCTCGTACTTGGCCAGTGCAAACAAGCTGGCAGCTTGCGCGTATGGCGCCCCCTCTTCCAACACAGGGCGGGCGAAGTGGTCTAGCAAGACGATGGCTTTGGGGAACTGCTTCAGGAGAGTTTCGAGTTGAGGCAATCCATCGGCTCGCAGTTGCACGCACATGGGAATCTTGTGCTGGGAGATGTACTCCCAAACGGGAAAGCTGCGGGGGTCGTCCAAACGCACGCTGTGGTCTGCGGCGGTATGACCGGCAATGAAAACGCGGGTGCCGCTGAGGCCAGCGTCTTTCCAACGCTTCACTTGCGCCACAGCATCGGGCAGCAAGGTGTCCACGGAATACACACCCACAAATTGCGAAGGGTTGGCTTTGACACAGTCCAGGGTGTAGCTGTTGTCATGGCCGTAGCAGGTGGAAGCTTGCACCAAAATGGACTTGGCCACACCGGCTTCTTTCATGGCCTGGGCCATGCCCGCGCCATTGACGGGACGTTCTTTGGACCAATCGGATTGTTTGCCGCCCATGGGCGCCAAAGGATAACGAACGGGATCGTCCGCAATCACGTGGCTGTGCGAGTCCACCACGGGCACGCCCAGTGAAATGGACGTCAAAGGGGAAGATGTAGATGCAGTCATGATGCCTTGGGTGCGAAAGTTGGTTCGCGTTGAGTCTTTACAGACTCACATCATGCCTTTTTTCAAAGGCATGTTGCTCTACAAAATTTCACAGCTCAATGACGGAAGTGGCGCACGCCCGAGAAGACCATGGCCACACCGCGTTCGTCGGCCGCCGCAATCACTTCACCATCGCGCATCGAACCGCCCGGCTGAATGACGCAGTTGGCACCGGCGTCCACCACCACGTCCAAACCGTCTCGGAACGGGAAGAAGGCATCGCTGGCCACCACCGTGTTTTGCAAACTCAAACCAGCATGGCCGGCTTTGATGCTGGCGATGCGCGCAGAGTCCAAGCGGCTCATCTGGCCTGCGCCCACGCCCATGGTCATGCCGTTGGCGCAGAACACAATGGCATTGCTCTTCACGTACTTGGCCACTTTCCAGGCAAACAACAAGTCTTGCAGCTGCGCGGGTGTGGGCTGCACTTTGGTGACCACTTTGAGGTCGGCCAATTGCAGCTCGTGGTTGTCGGCGGTTTGAATCAGCAAGCCTGAACCCACGCGCTTGATATCTTGTGCGTTGCGACCTTGCTCGAAGGGTGTGCCGCCTGCTTTGAATTCGGGCAAGGCAATTTGCAACACGCGCACATTGGCTTTGGCTTTGAAAATTTCCAGCGCTTCGGGTGAATAGGCGGGTGCCATCAACACCTCAACAAACTGCTTGCTGATTTGCTGCGCTGCCGCAGCGTCCACGATGCGGTTCAGCGCAATGATGCCGCCAAACGCGGATGTGGGATCAGTTTGGAAAGCTTTGCTGTAGGACTCGAGTGCATTCGCACCCACTGCCACGCCGCAAGGGTTGGCGTGCTTCACGATCACGCAAGCCGCTTCTGAAAAGCTCTTGACGCATTCCCAAGCCGCATCGGCATCGGCAATGTTGTTGTAAGACAGCTCTTTGCCCTGCAGCTGCACAGCTGTGACCAGTGAGCCAGGCGCTGGATACAAGTCGCGGTAGAAGGCGGCTGTTTGATGCGGATTCTCACCGTAGCGCAAGTCTTGCAACTTCACAAAGCGGCCATTGGACTGCGCTGGGTATTCGGTGCGAGTGCCGTCTTCCAAGTTGTAAGAAGACAGGTAATCGCTGATGGCAGCGTCGTAATTGCTGATGCGGTTGAATGCAGCGACAGACAATGCAAAGCGTGTTTTGTCAGACACTTTGCCGCTGGTTTTGAGCTCTTCAATCACAGTGGCGTATTGCGATGCGTCGGTGAGTACGGCCACGTCTTTCCAGTTCTTGGCGGCACTGCGAACCATGGCCGGACCGCCAATGTCGATGTTCTCAATGGCATCTTCCAAGGTGCAACCAGGCTTGGCCACCGTAGCTTCGAAGGGGTACAAATTGACGATGAGCAGATCAATGGTTTGAATGCCGTGCTCTTTCAGAGCGGCCATATGTTCAGGCACATCGCGGCGTGCCAACAAACCACCATGCACTTTAGGGTGCAAAGTTTTCACGCGGCCGTCCAGCATTTCTGGAAACTCAGTGACTTGCGCCACTTCGGTCACGGGCAGACCTTGCTCGGCCAACAACTTGGCTGTACCGCCTGTAGACACCAACTCCACCTTCAGCGCATGCAGCGCTTTGGCGAGTTCGACGATACCAGTTTTGTCAGAGACAGAAATCAGTGCTTTCATTTTTTTCACTTCAAAAGTTTGTGTTCGATCAGTTTCTTGCGCAGCGTGTTGCGGTTCAGGCCCAGCCACTCCGCAGCGCGCGATTGGTTTTGGTCGGCTTGTTGCATTACCACATCCAGCAATGGTTTTTCAACGGCATTCAACAGCATGTCGTACATGCCGTGAGGTTCTACGCCGTCCATGTCTTGAAAGTAAGCGTTCAAGCTGTCGCGAATGCACTCATCTATTTTCTTCTTGCTCATTCCATCGTCTCCAGCGCCATGTCAGGTTGAATGTCCGCCACAGCCTTTGGCATGCGCTCGATGCGCGCTGCCAACTCTTCAAAAAAATCTGCCACCGCGCGCGATTGCAATTCAGCCGTTTCCAAGGTGTTCATGTGGTCTCTGAACACATCACCCCCTGGCAAATCGCGGACGTACCAGGCAATGTGTTTGCGCGCAGAACGCACCCCGGTCAGTTCGCCGTACAAGCCATAGTGGTCTTGCAAATGGTCGAGCAATGCACGCTTCACCTCTGCCACCAAGGGCGGCGCCAAGTGTTCACCCGTGGCCAGGAAATGAACGATCTCGCGGAAGATCCAAGGACGACCTTGGGCTGCGCGGCCCACCATGAGGGCATCGGCACCGGTGTACTTTAAAACGTGCAGTGCTTTTTCAGGTGAATCAATGTCGCCATTGGCCACTACCGGAATTTTGACGGCCGCTTTCACGGCGGCCACGGTGTCGTATTCGGCAAAGCCTTTGTAGCCTTGCTCGCGAGTGCGTCCATGCACGGTCACCATTTGAATGCCCACACTTTCAAAAGCTTTAGCCAAGGTGAGCGCATTCTTTTCTGTGTCGCACCACCCGGTGCGCATCTTCAATGTGACGGGCACACCGCGCGGTGCACATGTGGCCACCACGGCTTCTGCAATTTCAATCGCCAAGCTTTCGTTTTGCATGAGCGCAGAACCCGCCCATTTGTTGCAAACTTTTTTAGCGGGGCAACCCATGTTGATGTCAATGATCTGCGCACCCTGATCGATGTTGTAAGCGGCGGCCTCCGCCATCATGGGTGCATCGGTGCCCGCAATTTGCACCGCAATAGGACCTGGCTCGCCATCGTGGTTGGCACGGCGCGAGGTCTTCAAACTTTTCCACAAGTCTTTGCGGGACGTGACCATTTCGCTCACGGCATAGCCCGCGCCAAACTGTCTGCACAGCTGGCGAAAAGGCCTGTCGGTGACGCCAGCCATCGGCGCCACAAACACAGCATTGGGCAAGACATGAGGTCCAATTTGCATGGAAAAAGGGGGGGGTGTGGGGGCGGTCTGCTTAAAAAGGAGGCACGATTGTATTGCTTAAATTTTGAGCAAGGGCATTATTTTCAAAGAAATTTCAAAATTGAAACCTTTGGCTACACTCTGTCGACATGGAAGATTGGATTACCCCTCACCTCTCGCAACTTTTGGCTTGGCTGGCATTTCCTGAACACGGTTTGTCGACGGTGTTCTTGATCGCGTTCATCTCAGCCACCTTGTTGCCATTGGGCTCTGAGCCCGCCGTTTTTGGCTTGATCAAGATCAATCCCGATCTGTTCTGGTCGGCCATTTTGGTGGCCACCGCCGGCAACACCTTGGGCGGCATCGTCAGTTGGTGGATGGGCTATGGGGCACACCAAGCGGTGGACTTGGTCAGGAAAAATCAAAACCCAACAAATTCAGAGCGCACCAGCTGGGGCGACAAGTTTCACAGCAAAGCCTTGGCATGGCTTGAAAAAATGGGCCCTAAGGCCTGCTTGTTGTCTTGGCTGCCTGGCGTTGGTGATCCGCTTTGCGCTGTGGCAGGTTGGCTCAAAATGCCGCTCTTGCCTTGCGCCATCTACATGGCCATTGGCAAGTTCTTGCGCTATGTGGTGATGACGTCTTTGTTGTTGTGGTTTTTTTAAGCCCAATCTACGTTTTAACTAAACGCTTTAACAAAACGCTTTAACGGAACACCAACAAACTGGCCACCAGCACCAAGAAGGCCAACAGAACTTTTCTGAAAGCGTCTTCACTGAGACGGTGACGCATTTTCTGTCCTGTCTTCAAACCCAAGGCCATGGGCAGCAAGGCCAAAAATGAATAACCCAGGTCCATCAACTCCATGCGCCCGAAGCCATACATGGCAATGTACAGTGGCCAGGCAGCATTCAAGTAAATGACACTGATGCAGCCCACAAACTCATCGCGCTGCAACTTCAAAGACATCATGTAACTGATCAGGATGGGACCCATGAGTGAGGACACGCCGCCCAACATGCCTGACATGGTGCCGACCAAGGCCCCCACCCAACGCTCTTTTTTGGGTGGAATTTGGAAGCTGGGCTTGAACAACATGGATACAACCGCCAGCACCACGGCAAAAGCAACCAACATGTTGAGTTGCTTCACACTGAAAGACAAAGTCCAATGCACTGCAAAGACTGTCATAACAGCCTGCGTCAACATCAAAGGCCAAAAGCGTTTGATGCTGGCTTTCCAACTGGCCTCTTGCCAGGCCTGCCAAATGTTGGAGACCAGCACCGGCACGGCCACCAATGCAATGGCTTGGGTGCTGCCTATCATGAGTGACATGATAGGCACAGCAAACAAGGGCAAACCAACGCCCAATGTGCCTTTGACGATGCCGCCAAACAGGATCGCTGCGGCGCAAGCTGCAACGATCAACACCGTGTCGGTGTTGAACAAAATATCCATGAGGCGGACCTTGTGAATTTCGCGCGCGTGAACTCACGCAGCGCGAAGGGATTTAGATCTTGAAAGCTTCCAGCGATTCTGGTGCGAACAACTCTTGTGGGCTCAGTTTGCGCGGCGACAAACCTTGCTCTTGGTGATAGCGCGTGAAAGTTTCCAACACGTTCAGGTTGTTTTCCAAACCATATGACCACCAGTCATTGCCAAATTCTCTGCGTGCATCTTCCACGTGGGCGGTCAACCAAGGCAGCATGGCCTTGAGCGCCGCTGTTTCGTACAAGTCTTCATAGGTGCGGCGCTGCGCTTCAATGAAGGCTTTGGTGAGAGATTGCGCAATCCAGCGATTGGCTTCATACACTTCACGACGAATCACCACGGTGTGCATGATGGGGAAAATTTTGGTTTGACGGTAGTACGCGCGCTCAATGTCCACGTAGTTTTCAAACAAGCGCTTGACCTTGCCATCGCCCTTCAAGAATGACGAAGGCATGCGTGCGGTGTAAAGCGCATCGAGTTCGCCTTCGTGCAGCATTTGCGACAGCGTTTGGTGTGGCTGAATGGGGTGCACTTGAATGTTGGGCGGCAGATTGAGCTTTTGCTTTTCAATGCGGCCGGTTTCTTCTTCACCGCCGAAAAGGTAAGGCTGCGCATCGACAGGCACACCATAGTGGTCTTGCAAAATACCGCGAATCCAAACGGGTGCGGTCATTTGGTACTCAGGGCTGGCAATGCGTTTGCCGATCAAATCTTTGGGTTCGTTGATGCCCGAGTTGGCATTCACATAGATGCAAGAGTGGCGGAAGAAGCGTGAGGGAAACACCGGAATCGCAATGAAAGGACGATCGGGCTTGTGCAAAGACACGCAATACGATGAGAGCGACATTTCGCAGACATCGAACTCTCGGAACCGCGCCATGCGGAAGAAGGTTTCTTCCACGGGCAGGTTGAGGTAGTTCAAATCGATGCCGTCGACCTGAACGCTACCGTCCATGAGGGCGCGTGTGCGATCGTAGTTCCAGCAAGCAAAGCTAAGGGGGAGTTTGGCCATGATTGTGTTTCCTTATTCTGGTTTCAAGCCAGCCAAAGCGACTGCTTTGGCCAATCGTTCGTTTTCGGACTGAATTGCTTTGCCATAGTCAGCGGCTGTGCTGCCGACGGCATCAATGCCTGCCGTGCCCAAGGTGGTCAACAGTTCGGGATGATTTTTCACCGCCGCGGCCTCTGCACTCAAACGTGCAATGGCGCCTGCTGGCGCATTGGCTGGCGCAAGCGCACCAATGATGACGGCGAAATCAAAACCGGGAATGATTTCAGAAATGCTGGGCACTTGCGGCATCAAAGATGAGCGCTGTCCTGCATTGCTGCCCAAAATTTTGACTTGGTTGGTTTTTGCAAACCCGGCCAAAGAAGGCAAGGCTGAAAACAAGCACTCAACCTGACCACCGACCAAGGCCGGCACCGATTGACCCGAGCCCCTGAATGGCACATGCCGGATGTCAATGCCCAAGGCCGCCTTCATGGCTTCCATGGTGAGGTGGTGGCTACTGCCAATGCCAGAAGAACCATAGTTGAGTTGATCGGGACGCGCTTTGACGTATTGCACAAATTCTTGCAAAGTGTTCACAGGCACTTTGGGATGCACAGCCAAATACAAGGGCGAGCGCGCTAGCAAAGTCACTGGTGCAAAGTCGCGTTTCAAATCATAGGCCAAGCTTTTGTAAATGAGGGGGTTGATGGAGAACATGGATCCATCAGTCACCAAAAAAGTGTGCCCATCATTGGGACTGCTGGCCAAAGCCTGCGCAGAGACCACGCCATTGCCACCTGGTTTGTTTTCAATCACAACCCCTTGGCCAATGCGCTCACCAATGCGCTGCGCAAACACGCGCGCAACGGTATCTGGCAAGCCACCAGGTGCATAAGGCACGATGAATTTGACGGCCTTGGTGAAATTAAATGTGCTTTGACTCCAAGCAGGCATTTGCAGGCCGGCCAACCAAGGGGCGGCAGAAGCTGCCAACAGATCGCGACGTTTCATAAAAGTCTCCAAGCGTTCAACAGATCAGACGGGTTGGGCGTCAAATTCACGCCAGTCTGTGGTTTTAGGGATGATGGATTGATAGGCGCAAACCTGCGCAGGAATGTGGTTCTTGCCGGTGCCAATGGGCGTTTCACCGGCCATGAAGCTGCGCACGGCTTGCAGCATTCTTTGCCTGAACTCCACGATGGCCAAGTCGGATGCGCCCAATCGATCGAACGTTCTGTCCACGATGGGGCCCATGGACACCCACATGGCCATGTCTTGATTGGGAATGCCTTGAATGCCCGTGAAATTGCCCGCTTTCATGGCGGCACGATCTTGTCCAAATCGGTTCTCGTGCGTGCGCTTGGGATGGTATTGCGGATCTAAATCTGGGCCCACTTGGGCATGCAAAAAAGCACGCCAAGTTTCATGATCGGGCGTTGTATCGGGAGAGCCCCAAGCCATGAAGTGAAAGGCAGTGTGGTGATCGTCGATGGGCACATTCATGTTGGCCACGTTGTACTGATCATTGGGCGGAATGAGCGCGGAGGCTGGTGCCACAAACACGGTGCTGCGAACATAGTCGTGGGTTTGCGCATCCTTGATCGGCCTGCGAATGGCTGCATACCTGAAGCCATAGGGCGTGCGCTCCACTTGCATGCGCGGCGATTTGTCGGTCGAAGGTCGCAGCCATTGGGTGTCGGTGGCCTTGGCGCCATCAACACGCGCAGGCACCATGTCGGAGGAGTGCAAGCTGGAGCTGTGGGCAGAATCAATTTGCCCTTCCAAGATCTGCGCCCAATTGCAAGGAATGATGATCTTGGCCACTGCCAAACGCGACTCGGCATTGGGCGCCCAAGGGGGTGGCGTGAACTCGGGTTGATGCTCGGGTGGCCCCATGTAAGCCCAAACAAAGCCGCCCCACTCATGCGTGGGATATGCGCGGTGTTTGACTTTTTCAACCAAACCACTGCCCGCCGGCTCGGAAGACATGTCCACGACATTGCCCGCTACATCCATCTTCCAGCCATGGTAGAGGCAACGCAATCCGCAGTCCTCGTTGCGGCCATAGACCAATGAAGCTTTGCGGTGAGGACAATATTCGTCCATCACGCCCACGCGACCTTTGGTGTCTCTGAAGACCACCAAGTCTTCGCCCAAAATTCTGGCCTTGATGGGCGTGCCATCGGGTTCAGACACTTCTTCGATCAAACAAATGGCAATCCATTGACGGCGCATGAGTTGCCCCATGGGCGCTTGGCCTTCAACGCGGCACAGCAAGTCATTTTCTTCAGGGGTGATCATGGTTTGGGCATTCAGAGCGCAAGTTCAAGCTGTTTGACACTTGCGAAATTATTCTTAGGGCTCTAAGATAATGGAAAAACATGACCGATGTCAAGTTTTACATTTGACAGACCCTTTATTCAACTGATCTTTGACCAAGACTCACCACAGCACTTTCAATGACCCAAGCGATTGACCCAGAATTTTCTTCTTTGCTGGTGCAGCACAAAAGCCAAGTGGCCAAAGACATTTGGCACTTCAAGCTGGTTCACCCCAATAGCCAAGCTTTGCCCTCCTTCAAAGCAGGCGCGCACATCACCGTGCAAACCCCCGCAGGTCAACGCCGCAATTACTCGCTTTGTAATGATCCAGCGGAAACAAGTTTTTGCGAGATCGCCATCAAGCTGGAAAGAAACGGACGGGGTGGCTCGCAAAGCATGGTGGACCAAGTTCAAGCTGGCGATTTACTCAGCGTCTCGTCACCCCGAAATGATTTTGAGTTGCTCGACAACGCCAATGAGGTGATCTTCATTGCAGGTGGCATTGGTGTCACGCCCTTGTTGTCGATGGCCAGGCAAATGGCCAGAGTGAAGGCAGACAGTGGGCAGGGTCACTTTCGGTTTTATTACTGCGCACGCGACGCAGAAGGCGCCGCTTTCATACCTGAGTTGCAGGCCTTGGAAAGCGCTGGGCAAGTCAGTTTTCATTTTGACGGCGGCAACCCCGACGCAGGCTTGGACTTTTGGCCACTGCTGGAAAAACCCAGTCAAGCTCACATTTACTGCTGCGGACCGCAGGGCTTGATGGATGCCGTGAGAGACATGAGCGGCCACTGGCCACAAGGCCGCGTGCATTTTGAAAGCTTTGGGGCCAGCGCTTCGTCTCAAGCCGCCAACAGTCCCTTCAGCATTAAGTTATCGCAATCGCAAACAGTATTGCCCGTTGCTGAAACCGAAAGCATTTTGGAAGCGCTACGCAAAGCAGGCTACCGCATCCCCAGTTCATGTGAAAGCGTTACCTGCGGCAGCTGCAAAACAAACTTGGTATCTGGCACTGTAGAACACCGCGACTTTGTGTTGAATGAAGCTGAAAAATCGACCCACATCATGGTCTGTGTGTCACGTGCCAGCTCACCCAACGACTTGATTGAAATTGACCTGTGAACATGGCAAGCGACAACAT
>JACCDW012042257.1_pt1 | contig 20123 bp, 16 predicted proteins | sample 7449781 | NCBI WGS metagenome assembly JACCDW01 (sample SAMN15323449, study PRJNA562643) | freshwater metagenome | isolation source: river surface water | place: USA:Blue River Watershed | collected 2017-08-18
ATGTAGTTTGCGTAACGGTGAGCGACACGAGTTGCTCCGCAAGTTATTGCGACACGATACAAATCCTTCAAACACCTTGTACCGCGAATTTCGTGTTCTATCCTAATAGCAACGTGGTGCATGTCGGGAATCAGTCCACCCCTATATACCCTGACCAAGGAAGTGTATGGACTTACGGAGACGGATTCAGTGATACGAGCACCTTCCCAGCCTATCATCTTTACACGAACCCTGGCACTTATATTGTGTGTTTAACTATTTACGATTCAGCATGTATTAGTACGCAATGTGATACTATTGTAGTAAATACGGATTCATGCCAAGCAGCGTTTACAGCCATACAAAGCGACAATCATCTCCTATTTTTAAATAACTCTATCAAGCCTCAAGCCGCTTTTTGTTTTTGGGAATTCGGGGACGGACAAAGCAGTTCGCGTTGCGACTCCGTTAGACATGTCTATAGCAGTTCTGGAGATTTCGTGGTGTGTTTAACTGTTTACGATTCTTTATGTCAGAATACCTTTTGCGACACGATTACAGTATCCTTGATTAATGGGACGAACGAAATGGCTGCAAAATCAAGACTTGCTTATCCGAATCCGGTGGAGAATGTGATTTATTTTAGCGAATCAGTCAAATTTTATCAACTAAAAGCAATTAACGGACAAATTTTAAAACAGGGGAACAATGTAACGGAGTTTGGTGTTAAAGATATGGTCAAAGGCCTTTATATACTCGAATATCAAACGAAGGAGGGTTTATGGCAACATCAAACCATGATAAAGGAATGAGGGCTTAAATGACCAAATTTTAAAACAAAACGAACAAAATCCACAAAAGCTAAATTTTATCATTTTGTTAACTCCAAATAGAATTTTAACTTTGGGCACCTTTCTAAAAAATAACCAATAGAATCATATGAACTTTAGTCAGATTTTCACGTCTTCCATCGGTAAGAAGATTGTAATGGGCGTAACGGGAATTTTCCTTGTTTCGTTCTTGATGGTGCATGCGGGTATCAATGCATGTATGTTTGCTAACGACGGTGGCGACTTATTCAATCGCGCGGCTCACTTCATGGGTAGCAATTGGATAATTCGTACTATGGAGATTGTCTTGTTTGCAGGTTTGTTGGCACATATCTTCCAAGGTATTGCCTTGACACTTGATCACAAAACACATCGCCCGGTGAAATACGCTGTAAATCCAGGCAACGAAACTTCAAAGTGGTATAGCCGCAGTATGGGTTTATTAGGAACTTTGTTATTGATGTTCTTGATTATCCACTTGTATCATTTCTGGGCTCCATCGCGTTTAGGTGGTAGCATGGGTGTACATGCGTTGGGTGAAAAGTGGGTATCTAGCGGAGAAATGGTTCACGATCTTTATGCAGAGATGCAAGAAGAGTTCAGCCACTTATGGGTTGTAGTTGTATACGTATTGGCTATGGGATCTTTAGCGTACCATTTGTTGCATGGCTTCCAAAGTGCTTTCCGCACCTTAGGATTGTCTCACAAGAAATACACGCCTACTATTGAAAAAGCGGGTATCGCTTTCTCCATCTTGGTTCCAGCATTATTCGCTGCAATGCCAGTTTATATTTTCTTATTCCACAAAAATTAATTCACAGTACAATACTGTACTCAAAATAATTGACCATGATGAATTTAGATGCTAAAATTCCTGCAGGTGCTTTGGAGCACAAATGGACAGACTACAAAGGTCATTGCAAATTAGTTAACCCAGCTAACAAGCGCTCATTAGAAGTGATTGTAGTAGGTACTGGTTTGGCAGGTGCTTCTGCTGCTGCCTCTCTCGGTGAGTTAGGTTATAAGGTGAAGGCGTTCTGCTTTCAGGATTCTGCTCGTCGTGCGCACTCAATCGCGGCACAGGGCGGTATCAATGCTGCAAAAAATTATCAAAATGACGGCGACTCTGTTTTCCGTTTATTCTACGATACAATTAAAGGTGGTGACTATCGCGCACGTGAGGCTAACGTACACCGTTTGGCTGAAGTGAGCACAAACATCATCGACCAATGTGTGGCACAAGGTGTTCCTTTCGCACGTGATTACGGCGGGCTTTTAGCTAACCGTTCTTTCGGTGGTACGCAAGTAAAACGTACCTTCTATGCTGCTGGTCAAACAGGACAACAATTATTATTAGGTGCTTATTCAGCGTTGAACCGTCAGGTAGCACTTGGTAAAGTAGAAATGTTCGAACGCCATGAGATGCAGGACGTCGTAATGATTGATGGTAAAGCACGTGGTATCATTGCGCGTAACCTAGTTACCGGCGAATTAGAGCGTCACTTTGGTCATGCGGTATTATTGTGTACAGGTGGTTATGGTAACGTATTCTACCTTTCTACCAATGCAATGGGTTCGAATGTAACTGCTGCATGGAAAGCACATAAAAAAGGAGCTGGTTTTGGTAACCCATGTTTCACACAAATTCACCCTACTTGTATTCCTGTTAGTGGTGATCACCAAAGTAAGTTAACCTTGATGTCGGAGTCGTTACGTAATGACGGCCGTATCTGGGTTCCGAAAAAACAAAATGATTCGCGTAAGCCGAATGATATTCCAGAAGAAGAGCGCGATTACTACTTAGAGCGTCGCTACCCTGCCTTCGGTAACTTAGTACCTCGTGACGTTGCCTCTCGTGCTGCGAAAGAGCGTTGCGATGCAGGTTATGGCGTTGGTACTACGAAACAAGCGGTTTACTTAGATTTCCGTTTCAACCTTATCAATAAATATGGTCGTGCGGAAGCAAATAAATTAGGCATTCAAAATCCAGATGAAGCTACTCTTGTTAGCTTAGGTAAGGAAGTGGTAAAAGAAGAATATGGTAACTTGTTCGACATGTACCATAAGATCACCAATGAAAACCCTTATGAAGTGCCAATGCGTATCTATCCTGCGGTACACTATACTATGGGTGGTCTTTGGGTGGATTATGAATTGATGACTACCATTCCAGGTTTATATGCTTTGGGCGAAGCTAACTTTTCTGACCACGGAGCAAACCGTTTAGGTGCTTCTGCTTTGATGCAAGGTTTGGCAGATGGTTATTTCGTTATTCCTTATACAATCGGAAATTACTTGGCGGATGAAATTCGTACCAAGTCGATTCCTACAGATCATCCTTCATTCGTTGAAGCGGAGAAGCAAGTAGCGGATCGTTTAGCGAAATTACATGGTATTAAGGGTAATCGTAGCGTTGAAAGCTTCCACAAAGAGCTTGGTAAGATCATGTGGGATAAGTGCGGTATGGCGCGTAATGCAGAGGGCTTGAAACAAGCGATTGCAGAAATCAAGGCACTTCGTGCTTCTTTCTGGAGTGATGTGTTTATCCCTGGTGATATCAATGAATTCAACCCTGAATTAGATAAAGCGAATCGTGTGGCTGACTTCTTGGAATTGGGCGAATTGATGTGTGTAGATGCATTGAATCGTGAAGAGAGCTGTGGTGGCCACTTCCGTGAAGAACATCAAACAGAAGAAGGAGAAGCAAAACGTGATGATGAGAAATACAGTTATGTGGCAGTGTGGGAAATGAATGGAGATTGTAACTGGACTTTGAATAAAGAAGACTTGAAATACGAAATCGTAAAACCAAGTCAACGTTCTTATAAGTAATGAAGGTTAGCGGCTTCACCATCATTCGAAACGGGACCAAGTACGACTATCCTTATATCGAATCGATGCTTTCACTACTACCATTGGTTGATGAACTCGTGGTGGCAGTTGGAAATAGTGAAGACGATACCCTTGCAAAGGTTCGTGCTATTGGAGATCCCAAGATAAAAATTGTGGAGACGATATGGGACGAACAGCTACGCGAAGGAGGCAAAGTGCTCGCGGCAGAAACGGATAAAGCGAAAGCGGCTGTTTCTCCAGATAGTGATTGGCTCATTTATCTGCAAACAGATGAATTGATACATGAACAGTACTACACTGCTATCCGCCAAGCAATGGAGCAATATAAAAATGATTCTTCTATCGAAGGGTTGCTTTTACACTACCGTCATTTTTATGGTAGTTATGCTTATGTTGCAGACGGCATTCGCTGGTATGATAAAGAGGTTCGCATTATTCGTAATGATGCAAACATACGTTCTTATAAAGATGCACAAGGCTTTCGTATCCAGGATAGGAAGTTGCGTGTAAAGCTCATTCCGGCTTTTATCTACCACTATGGTTGGGTAAAAAATCCGGTAAATATGTTTCATAAGCATACAGATATGGGGAAATGGTGGCGTAGTGATGCAGAACAAGCGGCGTACGAAAACGGCAATACCAGTCAACATAAAGGGAAGGCTTATCAATACGAGCAAATCGACTCTGTGGCGAAGTTCACTGACAGTCATCCGCAAGTAATGCTAGCACGCATTCAAAAAGCAGATTGGCAGGTGGAATTAGACACGAAGGTGAAACATTTCAAAAACTTAAAACAAAGGGTTTTCTACCATTTTAAAAAGAAATTTGGCTGGCGACCTGGAGAATACAAAAATTATAAACAGATTTAAAATCGAAGGATATGGAACATCAAAATTTAAATTTGACCTTGAAAGTATGGCGTCAAAAAAATGCTCAAGACGCTGGTCATTTTGAAACTTACCCTGTCAGCGGTATCAGTACTGAAATGTCATTCTTAGAGATGATGGACGTATTGAACGAAAAATTAATTGCTGAGAAAAAAGAGCCTATCGCCTTCGATCACGACTGTCGTGAGGGTATTTGCGGTATGTGTTCAATGCATATCAACGGTCGTGCACATGGTCCGTGGAAAGGTACTACTACTTGCCAATTGCACATGCGTGCATTCAATGACGGTGACACGATTACCGTTGAGCCTTGGCGTGCATCTGCCTTCCCTGTTTTGAAGGATTTAGTGGTGAATCGTAGCGCTTTCGACCGTATCCAACGTGCGGGAGGTTATGTTTCTATCAATACAGGTAATGCGAAAGACGCTAATAATATTCCTGTTGCGAAAGAAAATGCTGACTTAGCTTTTGCTGCTGCTGCTTGTATCGGTTGTGGTGCATGTGTAGCTGCTTGTAAGAATGCCAGTGCGATGCTTTTCGTATCTGCAAAAGTTTCTCAATACGCTTTATTACCACAAGGACAGCCTGAACGTATGACACGTGCCTTGAACATGGTAGCACAGATGGATAAAGAAGGTTTTGGAAGTTGTACGAACACAGGCGCATGTGAAGCTGAATGTCCGAAAGAAATTTCTGTAATGAATATCGCTCGTTTGAACCGTGAGTTTATGAACGCAGGGTTCTCTTCAAACGATTAATATTTAACGAAATAAACACCAAAAAAAGGCTCTTGCACTAGCAAGGGCCTTTTTTGTTTACCATCGAAAATTAGAATCCCCAACAAAGGATAGTTCGTATGTAATGGGTCCTTTCTTACCCGTTGGCCTTTCTGTATACACTTCCTCTACTTCCCCTTTTTCATTTGTTACATACAAATAATCTCTCTTTATTGTTGGATCATTATGTGAAACATAAAGCGCCATTTCATCCTTGCCAGGATAGGGTAAATTAATGATAATCGGTTGATTTAATTCATTACAAATTTTGACGTAGGATTCACCTATTGTAGAGCCGTGTTGCTGTATAAACATCTCCCCTTCTTCATTTGTTAAAGTGTCTACCCTATAAGGGATGAGCATATCATTTAAAAAGGAAAACACCTGATCATTCCAATTGATGGCAACAACAGCGCTTGCGCCATTTTGAATGAAGGGATTAGCATAGTTCATCACTCTGTTTTGCGCTTGTGTTTCAGTTAGAGCATAACGATCCAAAGCCGAGCTTCCAGCACTGCCACAAGTATGCAAGAAATAAACGATCGTATTTTTTTTAAAGTGAAGATCACGATGAATTTGTTCGGGACTTATCACTTGTCCGTTTGCTAATAGAAATCCACCGTAGTTACCAGAGATGTTTACACCATGTCCGCTATAGATTAGGAGATCTGCTTCGGAGGCTTCATTTGCGACTTCCTTCCAAGAACAATTAGGGGTACTGAATAAGGTAACGGAGACGGCGTTCTCTTCTAGAATCTGTTTACACTGCAACAGTTCTTTTTCAAACTGTGTTTTGCTAGCGCCTAATTTACCACCAAGGAGGAGCACTGCTTTGGATGGGAAGGCGAAAATGTTGTAACTATTAAAGAGCAGCAACAACATAAAAACAGGGATGGATTTCATAATGATGCGTTTGGGGTATGTACGCAGCACCTAAAAAAAAGTTACACCCTGCAATTTCCAAGCCTTAAATCCCTACTTCGTAATAAATGCGAATCGATCTTTTAGTTTTAAGAAAGGCTTTTCAAAAAAGCGAAAACTGAGCTTCGCAATAATTATGGAAAGCAACAGCGCGATGGCTGTTTGAAGAATCAAGACTTGCCACAAGGATTGATCCAGACCAGCTTTGGATAATACTTTAATCGTAATCAATATGCCGATAAAATGATAGCAATATAAGCCGTAAGTAATCTGTCCAAGCTTGGCAATTTTGAAATTCCCTAATTTAAAGAATGACTTAGTTGAAAATGTCTGTTCCAAAATTATTCCTGCAATTACCAATGCGATCAGCCAACGTTCAAAAACGCGCAAGACAAAACTTTCCGTCACTAATATATCGCGCTTAAAAAACACAAGAATAAATAATAGATACAAAATCGCGATCCACCATTTATTCCAATTGCTTACCCACGACTTAAATTTATTATTAACCAGCATTAACCACGCTGCAAAGGCCCCAGTTGCCATGTCGCCGATACAAGAAAGCGTGTGATGTTCATGCATTAAATAGGAATCATAATTCCATCTAAAAATTAAACTAGAAAGAATGATTGCCGAAAAGACCATCCAATAATGGCGAACCGGTAAAAATGCTAATACGATTGGCCAGACAAAATAAAACTGTTCTTCAATCGCCACACTCCACAATACACCCAACACAGAAGCGTCTGGTAAGCCCTTTTTGATAAACTCAAAATTACTTAAGAAACTGATATAATACGGAAGCGTTGCCGTTTCTGTAGATGTTTGTCCGAACAAAGTTTTGATGAACGGAAAAATATAGAAGCCGAATACCACGCAGAAAAAATAAACTGGCCATATCCGCAAAACTCTTCGCATCCAAAACTTTGGAATATCAATTCGACCATTAATATTCTTTTCCTCTATTAACAAGTACGTGATTAGAAATCCACTTAAAACAAAGAAAAAGTTAACGCCAAGATTTCCATTAGCAAAGAGACCCTTCTTGACAAAAAGATAACTCGTACTATTCAGAATGCTCGCATTGTCCGAAAAGAAACTATGAAAGAAAAACACGGATAGAAAACACAGGAAACGTAGTCCATCTAAATTTTCAAAGTATATTTTTTTCTTCATTACTAAAATTGGGCTTTGAATAAAGATAAGTAATTGCTTTAAATGGAATATAGAATTGGTACTTTATCTGTAATTTAGCTGTATGCAAAACCTTTGGAATGATATAGCAGTTCGTGTGGTGCATCCTAGAACAGGATATACTTTGCAAGAAGAGCATATCATCCGTTTGATGCAAGAACAGCATATCCCTTTCGAATTTCAATTGAAAGGTGATAAAGAAGATTTAACGAGCGAACTACTCGCAACTTATTTCACAGGGGATTTACCTTTTTCTAAAGGAAGCTTATCCTGCTCTATAAAGCATTTGCTTATCTATGAAGAGTTTTTAGGGAGCGATAAAAACTATTTGCTTGTATTCGAAGATGATATCTTTTTAGCCCCTAACTTTTATGCTTCCTTGCAAGAGATTGTGAATGAAGTAAAAAAAAGGGAACTAAAGCAAATCCTTATTTCTTTAGAAAACTCTTGCATGCGATTTCCTTCGTATTGGCAAACAAAAGCAGGTCGCTTACTTTATAAAGCAAAGGATGGAAGAGCAGCTGGCGCCTATTTAGTAGATAAAGCTGCTGTGCAGGCAATGGTATCCGAACTACGTAAAAACAAATGTGCTACCGTCATTGATTGGTGGCATAATTATCTGGCGAAAGAACAAATCATTTCGATTTTTTGGGCGCATCCTACCATTGCCGAACAAGGCTCACATAATGGGAAGCTATCCGCAGATATTTCAACGCACCAAAGTTCTTGGAGACGACAAATAAGTTGGCACCTTCACAAATTCATTCGTACCTATATTAAACGACTTTTTAACGAATCTCGTGTCCTTCCAAGTTAAAATTTCGTTACATTCGTATATGCGAATTTTAATTCGAATTTGGCTTTTAATAGCCCTCTGTTATTTAAGTTATTCCTCTGCCTTCGCCACTCACAATCGTGCAGGAGAGATCACTTATTGTCATATTTCAGGCAATACCTATAGTGCTACGGTAACCACCTATACGCGTGATATTCCTGGTGGTGCCATTACCCATTCGCTTTACTTATTTTGGGGCGACGGCGATTCCTCTATCGTTGTCAAGAGTGATTCTACCCGCATTTGTGATTCCATCACTATGAATCACTATTATGGAACCCATACTTATTCAGGAACAGGGACCTATACGCTCAGTATTACAAATCCGAATCGTGTAGCGGATGTTTGTAATATTGTTAATTCCGTAAACATCCCATTCAGTATCAATTCTACGATCTACATGCCCGATCCACAATTTTATGGATTCAATTGTAGTGCTGCATTTTATAATAGCCCCGTAGTTTATGCGCAAGCCAACAAACCGCTTACTTATAATGCCAATGGTAATGATCCGGACGGGGATTCCCTCTCCTATCGTTTAATTGCTCCTTACTACGATCGCGGACAACAAATGAGTGTTCCAGGAATGTATACCTATCCGAGCGGACTCAGTATCAATGCAGGCAATGGTGAAATTAATTGGCCTAATCCTGTTGGCTGTTTTTTTAATTGTGGTGTATTTAATATCGCCTATGAAATACGTGAATGGCGTAAAGACGCCTATGGGAAAGCGAAGTTAGTAGGCATTGTCATCCGTGACATGCAAATCATCGTTTCGTGCATTCCAAACGATCCTCCGCAAATTAATCCGATCAATGAAATATGTATTTGGGCAGGCACCACTAAATCGGTTGTTTTCACCGCTAGCGATCCCAACCTAAATCAGTTCATTGTGCTAAGTGCGAATGGCATTCCGTTTACCAATCAAGTAAGTAATCCGGCCAGTTTCAATTGTATTCCGAAAAAAGGAAGTACCAGCGGCTTATTCACTTGGAGTCCGAGCTGCGCAGATTTAAAAGCCTTTCCCTATCAAATCGTAATTCACGCAATCGACTCTGCCGCAGGCACTGGTAATTGTGGCGACCAAAACGGGATGAATGATCTCACTGTGAAGCTGAAAGTAATCCCTCCTCCACCTATCAATCTACAAGCCGTTCAATCCGGGAATACGATTAATCTTAGCTGGCAAAATCCGTATCTCTGTACGAATACAAATAAGTTTAGATCTTTCAGCTTATGGCGTAAAACAGGCTGTGACAATAGTATTTTAGATAGCTGCCAACAAGGGATGCAAGGTTTAGGCTATACCCAAATAGCTTCCAATATCACAAGCTATACCTATGTGGATGCGAATGTACAACGCGGACAAACCTATGTTTATCGTGTGGTTGCTGAATTCAATGACGTATCCCCAGGAGGTTATGCCTATAATAAGTTTTCTGGACATCCGAGCGCACCTGCTTGTATTGCATTAAAACTCGACAAACCGGTTTTAATTAACGCGAGCGTGATTAATACCGATGCTAGTAATGGTTCTATTTTTGTTCGCTGGCTTCGTCCGCAATTGCCCGACTTCGATACATTATTGAATCCTCCACCTTATGTATTTAATGTGTATCGTGGGGCTACGAATGGCAGCACAAACACCTTGATAAAAACACTCACCTTTATTTCTTATTACAGTATTCAAAATAATTCAGATACGAGTCTGGTGGATACAGGCTTGAAGACAGCTATCAATCCATATGCATACTCCATTCAATTAAAAACACAAGGAGGAGTTATTGATCTTGGAAAATCCGACGCAGCGTCGAGTCCGTGGTTAATTGCGACCCCATCCAATAAAGCCTTGAGTTTGCAAGTGGTTGCACAAACGGTATGGATCAACGACTCTATACGTATCTTTAAAAAGAACCCTTCAACAGGTGTTTTCGATTCCATCACGACCGTATTAGGCAATACCTATTTAGACAATAATTTGGTGAATGGAACTTCTTATTGTTATAAAGTAAAAACGGTAGGACGATTCACTGCACCTAAGATGCCGAGCTTCACGTACAATTTTTCACAAGAACTTTGCGCTATTCCGCGTGATACTGTTGCCCCTTGTGCTCCGAAGCTAAGTGTTGCCAACGCCTGCTCTGAAGATAATGCAGGTATTAATGATGATTACAATCACCTCACCTGGACCATGGAAAACAGTCCTTGTAACAAAGACGTAGTGGGTTATTATATCTATTATTCAGAAAACAAGGACATTCCTTTACTAGTGGTCGATACCGTAAAACCGGCTACGGTACTTACATTCAAGCATAATCATCAAAATGCAGTCTCCGGTTGTTATGCGGTGTCGGCATTCGATTCTGCCTATAACGTGAGTCCGCTTTCGAATATCATGTGTATGGACAATTGTGCAAACTACGAACTACCTAACGTATTCACACCAAATGGTGATGGACATAATGATGTGTATCATCCGTTTCTTCCCTACTCCTTTATTGATCATGTAGAGATGAGTATTTACAATAAATGGGGTGGCTTAATTTTTGAAACAAAAGACCCGATGATTAACTGGGATGGCACCGATCAGAAGTCGGGTAAAGCCATGCAGACAGGCACTTATTACTATAAATGTCGTGTTTTTGAAATTCAAGAAACAGGTATTGTTGAGCGTAAAAAGCCTTTAGGTGGCTATATTGAATTGGTGCGTTAAGCAGGAAACCAATCTATCAATTCTCGTAAAGAATTAATCTCGTGCGTAACATCCACTTCCACTGGATGTTGATTGGTATTGAATAAAATCCGATCCATGCCTACCTTTTTAGCACCCAGCATATCCGCATGCGGATTATCGCCGATCATGATGGATTCTTCTAAGGTAGCATTGGCTGTTTGTAGGGCAAGATGAAAAATTTCCGGATGTGGTTTGTTCGTTTGTGCTAATTCACTTGTAATAATATGCGTGAAATAATCACGTATCCCAGCGCGTTCTAGCTTATCTATTTGCACTTTGGTAAATCCATTCGTAATTAGGTGCAATTGATAATTTCTTTCCTTTAAAATATGCAATACCTCTGCAGCTCCGTCAAATAGGTTCGTTTGCAAGGGAAGATCATTGAGATAATTCTCGGCGATCGCATTTGCCAAATCGATATCTGGCTTTCCAAAATGGGCTAAGGTCTGTAAGAAACGACCGATGCGTAATTCGATACGGGTAATTTCGCCGCGCTCGAATTCGCCCCACATGCGATGATTAATCGGATGATAGACATCCAGAAAAGTTGTTACATCAGGGATGCCTAATTCCCGCAAGCCCATCGACACAAAAAGATGTGCTAATGTCGCACGGGAATTAGTTTCGAAATCCCAAATCGTATGGTCGAGATCAAAAAACAGATGCTGATAACGGCGCATACGTATAATCAATTAATGGTCGTGACCGCCCATGTGAACGTGACCGTGTTCTAATTCTTGCTCGGTAGCAGGACGAACCTCGATAACAGTACCAGAGAAATGTAAAGTTTTACCAGCCATTGGGTGGTTCAAATCTACGTGTACGTTTTCATTATCGAAATGCGTGATTACCGCGCGGTAGCGATTACCTTGGTTATCACTTAATGGAATTGCATTACCTACGAAGATTAAATCTTGCGCAATGGTACCATCTTCATTTGCGAACATATTGATATCAAGTGCTACCAAAGCATTTGGATCTGTAACACCATAGCCTTCTTCAGGAGTCAAGGTGAAAGAAAAACCTTCGCCAGCAGTTAGTCCGCTCAAGGCTTCTTCGAATTTAGGCAAGACATTACCATGTCCCATTAAAAACCCGAAAGGAGCTTCGGCAGTAGCTTCATCAGCGATAGGGCCGTCTGGCTCAGTGCGTAATTGGTAGCTCAATACTACCACATGATTGGGTGCAGATTGCATTTTATTTGTTTTAATTGTTATTGTTTTTACCAATCCACATCCAAATTCAAAATTTTGGTGAAGTTGATTAGATCAGGATATTTTTTCGACAAGACATCGAAACGTTGAGCAGGCGTATATGGCTTTCCATTATTCGACACTGCTGTTTCGTCGACCTTGACAGTATTTGTTGATTCTTGCGTGTTGGCAATGACCTCCGGTTTCTTTTCAACGGGAGCGTTAGCCTGTTGTTTCAATTGCTCTAATTGCTCTTTGGCTTGCTTCTGCAATTGTTCACGACTCATTCCTTTCAAACTAAACGGACTGCTTGCTGGTGCAGACGCAGTACTTGCGGTAGGCGTTGCTGTTACCGGAGCCGTTACAGGCTTCACTGCCGACGTATTAGCAGGCGCTGAAGTGACTGAACCTATGCTAGTACTTTCTGTATTTGTTATAACAGTTGCAGCAATTGGATTTATAGTTGAAACGGGCGTGCTTACAACAGGAGCTGGAGCAGGTGCCGGAGTCGGATTAGGTGTTTGAATTGGAGCGTTCGCAGGAGCTGTCGACTCGCTTAGCTCATTTTTTTTTTTGTTCAGGCTAAGAGCGCCTTGGAGTGCAGAGTTCAAATCACACAAACGAATGAGGGTCATCTCGGTATGCAAGCGTTTATTCTTCGACATGCGATACTGTTGATCAGCTTCGTTAATGAGATTAAGTGCACTGAGTAAAAACTGACTTGGCGTAGTCTGCGCTTGTTGCAGATATTTACGTTTTACGTTTTCACTCGCTTCTAGCATACTAATAGTGCTAGGATATTTAGCGACTAAGATATTTCTAAAATGTTCCCCAAGTCCGTTCAGGAGGGTATCTCCTTCAAATCCTTTCAAGATAATCGCTTGGATGGTTTGCATTACTGTAGCGACATCTTCGGCCAACATCGCGTCGGTGAGTGTGAAATAGAAATCTGCGTCTAGAATATTCAATTGATCTAGTACAGCAGATAGTTCGATATTCCCATTACAGAAGCTCGCCATTTTATCAAACAGACTCAATGCGTCGCGTAATCCACCATCAGCTTTTTGTGCGATGAGGTGTAGCGAATCTTCATCGGCCTGTAAGCCTCTATCGGAGACGATTTTCTTCAACTGTCCAACAATTGCATCCATTGGGATACGGTGGAAGTCGAATACCTGACAACGACTTAAAATCGTAGGAAGGATTTTATGACGTTCGGTCGTAGCAAGGATGAAGATGGCATAGGAAGGCGGTTCTTCAAGCGTCTTCAAAAAAGCATTGAAGGCTTGAGAGCTCAACATATGAACCTCATCGATGATATAGACTTTGAATTGACCACCTTGTGGCGGGATGCGCACTTGTTCTATTAGCTGACGAATATCGTCGACGCTATTATTACTAGCGGCATCTAATTCATAGATATTAAATGACGTGGATTGATTGAACGAAACGCAGCTAGAACATTGTTCACATGCTTCGTTGGTTTCAGTCGGACTTTGACAGTTGATTATTTTTGCCAGGATACGTGCACAGGTTGTTTTACCGACACCACGAGGACCGCAAAAAAGGAAGGCGTGTGCAAGCTGATGTTGCTTTAACGCATTGAGGAGGGTAACAGTAATATGCTCTTGCCCTACCACGTCTGAAAAACGGGCGGGACGATACTTCCGCGCTGATACTACATACTGTTCCATAAAGGTGTCACGAAATTAATAAAAAGACAGGCTTTATACGATTTTTTACTTCCTTTTTTTCACTTAACTTTACAAAAGATGAGAAAAGCCTTTTTCCTTGTTAGTTTATGCATTTTAGCGAGTGTTCAGCTTTCGCAGGCTTACCAGCCAAAGTGGAAAAACGGGCATTATAACCGTTGGATGGGCTTACGGATCGGATATAGTCATTTAATGGCGCAGCCGGATCATTTTCCGGAATACCATGCGAATTTCAGTCCCAATCCCCCACTTTCCTTAATCAAAAGTAAGTCGACACAAATTGGCTTTGACATTTTCACACAGAATATTCTGATACCGGAGACGCGATTCTTTTGTTCTTGGGGTATCGGCTGGTCGTTTAACCACTTACGGATAAAACCGGATTTGATTTTATCAACGGATTCTGTGAATGGCACTTTAGTGATTCAAGAAACGAATAATCCATACGCTAGAAATATATTAAATACCAACTATATCTATTTTCCGGTTCGCATTATTTATTACCCTTGGCACAGTGGCAAAAAATTGAATTGGTCGATTTCTGGTGGAATGGAATTCCAATACAGTGTTTTCTCTTGGCAGACTTTACGCAAGGTGGGTGAAGTAACGAAGTTGAGATACAATGGAAATAACTTCAACATGCAGGACAAGCAAGTTGCGGTAAATTTTAGATTTGCCTTTAAACGGATAGCGTTTTATGTGGATTATGGATTGATTCCACTTTTCAATCCGACCCAGCAGATGTACAATTATATGCCAGAATATAATAGCATCCACTTCGGTGTTTGCTTCAACGGCTTTTAGAAAGATTTACAACCTCCGACATCATTAAAACGATGGCGTTCGCTACGGCAGTCATAAAGGAAGCAATAGCTGAGGCTAAGTTGCGCGATACAATATGCATCTTTAAATTGCGGATTGCCACGTTGATAGGATTTCTTGCTTTGTGGGTTCGATCCACCATAACCTGAAAAGGCTGCTGCGACAGCATTTGCGCCTACTTCTTCCGCTAAAACCTTAGCATCTGGATAGCGCGTACTTACGTCGTCAATATAATCGGTGAATGTCTTTCGAAAGCCTATTTCAGCACCGATAACAATAGGTCGTAATGGGACGAATTTTATGCCGATGCCAAATGGAATGGCTATTTGGGTGAGCTTATACGGCTTAAGATTTGGGTTGGAAGAAGTGCCTTGACCTTCCGTGCGCAAGGATTGTAAGTCGCCGTATTGATTAGAGGGACGGAATTTAAATCCAGCTATTCCTGCAAAAATATAGCCCGACCAATTAAAATTCTGACAGACAGAAAATTCAGGGATATGCGATTCAACCACAAGCGAAAGTTCTTGTAAGGGAGAGGTAAAAGAAAGATTTCTGTAACGCAAGCTTGTTTTATTGTTTGCATCACTTGCAGAGAGTGTTCCCTTTGCATAGGAGATCCGATAAGCCCAATAACGCGTATGCTGATAACGAACAAAAGCGCCTAAGGCTTGATTCATATTGACAACTTGGAAGAAGTTTTTGGAGAGATCTCCATTATAATGACTTTCGCCATAATTAATCCCTACTTCCCAAGAAGAATAGACGGTTCCAATACGAGAGGTTTGGATGAGGGAGGATTTATCACGTTTGCTCCATTTCAACAATTTTTTCCAAGGCTGAGCTTGCGATTGTTGAACAAAGCCGAGTAAAATGAAAAGGAGTATTAGACTACGAATTTTCATAGATTAAATATAGTAAAAATCAGGAGAGATATCACCGCATGCTTTGTATCTTAGCAATCAAGATGTCGGCTATCGCTAAGAAATGGTTTCAGGTGAAAGAATATCTGCTTTTTCAATGGAAGGCAGGGAACAGACATAGTGTGCACTCCCCTTTTGTATTTGAGCTGTGCCAACGTGTTTTTGAAGACAAGCGTAGTTTTCACGCATTTAAAGAAATCGATCAATTACGCAAACAGCGTAGTTTAGAAACAGGAAAAGTTAAAATCATTGAATTAGGTGCAGGCTCGAAACACAATGAGGATAGAGAGCGCAGTGTCGGAGATTTGGTAAAAAATGTGGCGATACCTGCTAAATACGGAGAAGTTTTATTCAAGCTAGTAGATGTCTTACAACCGAGTACTATCCTAGAAATGGGCACTAGTATTGGCTTTAGTGGCTTGTATTTACACAAGGCTCGTCAGAAGGCCCCGATGATTACCCTAGAAGGGAATCCCTTTGTTGCACATATTGCCCAACAGCATTTCGAACAATTGAATGCCGAGGTTATTCAAATTAAAGTAGGTGATTTTAAAGACACCTTAAGTGAGGCACTTGAAAGTTTACAAACTGTCGGACTAGCCTTTATAGACGGCAACCATACCTATGAAGCGACAAAAGATTATTTTGAAAAGATATTCCCTTATGTGAACGAGAACAGCTGTTTGATTTTTCACGACATTCATTGGAGTAAAGGGATGCGTAAGGCTTGGGATGAAATCAGCAAGGACAATCGTGTTGTATTCAGTATCGATCTTTTTGAAATGGGATTAGTGTTTTTTAACAAAGGTGTTCCTAAGCAACATTTTCTATTAAAAGTAAAATAAGAGTCATGAGAAAAGCAATTTGGGGTTCCTTGAGTTTGATGACTGCATCCATGTTATGCATTGCTTATATTCCGCAGAGTAACAGTGCCTGGTGGAGTCTTGTTGCATTAGTGGTTTGGACTATTTCTTACTTCTTGCTTATGCACGAAGGAAAACATTTGGCGGCGGATGACGAGATGGAACGCAATAAAAATATCCGTTATATTATCTATGGCGGTATAATCATGCGAATGCTATTACTTTTTGCTTTCCCGAGATGGGCTAGTGATTTGTATCGAATATTATGGGATGCAAAATTGCAAGCGATTGGCTATAACCCCTATTCAGTGACACCGAAAGAATTAATGGATAGAGGTTTAAATACCTTCTCGAATGCAGGCAATATTTATCATCAATTGAGGGATGTGCATGCCTATACTACGAATGGTCCATTATATGAGTGGATTGCTTTTCTTTCGGTAAAATTATCCTTAGGTAAGGATTGGGTGATGACATCCATCTTCCGCTTGATTATTATCATGCTGGATATTTTAAGCATCTTGACTTTATTGAAGTGGCAACAAAATGCAAAGATCAAATTGAGCAGCTTATTACATTATTTATTTAATCCATTTATTGTATTTAGTATAGCGATGTTTGCTCCGGCATGGACTTTAGCATTTGCACTTTTGATATTCTCATATCAACTCATGCAGCAGAAAAGAATGTTGCGTAGTGGAATTTTATATGTACTTGCATTGGCTGCTAGTCCGCTTAGTTTATTTGCCTTACCAATCCTTTGGATGAAGGCTAGTCGTAAGACAATTATCAAATCGAGTATTGTCATCGCGCTACTTGGCATTTCGGCTTATCTACCCTATTTCCGTACAGCAGATTTACGCCAAAATATTGTGGCAGAATGGATGCATGACTTGTTGTATTACCCTGGTGGCGGGATTTTACAAGGATTTTCTTTTGTAAATCCGTTATATCCTGCGATTGGATTAGGCTTAGCTATCCTGGCCTGGTTATTTTTATATAGCAGAAATCTCTATCGCCAACGCAAGGAGGAGATCGAAACGATTGCGCTAGGGGCATTTGAAGCGAGTATGACTTGGGCCTATTTTCTACCGTTAGCCGTGATTATTGCTTGGCTATTGGAGGTGATGGTTTAAGAAATTACATAAACATCGGCGGGCATTTCACCTTGCTCTTTTTCAACTTTATTTTCGCAATCCAGCGTGCGAGGTCGTTGTGCTTATTCTTCAACAACCACAAGCTAATGGTATTTGTAACGGAGCGTTGGTTATAATAATTCACTGAATTTTTTGCAGGGATTCTAGAATACACAATGCTCAATTCATAAACACCTGGCGTCTTCGTTAATAGATTCCCGAGGGTGATATCATAACCGAAACCAATTTTCAAATAATCAACTCCTTTAACACTGCCATTCTGAACAATACTCGTTGGAAATTGAGCGCCTGCCGTAAGCACGATACTACTGATATTTCTTCCCGAAGGATGCATAGTAGTTCTATCCCAAATACCCCCATAAAAATAAGTATAAGAGCTTCCCATCGCACCAGAAGAACCAAGGCTCTTCTGCAAATAATTAAAGCCAAATTGAAGAATGTTAAAAGGCCCTTGATAACTATACAAAATCGAAGGTGCAAACAGATCTTTACTTAAAAAATTAGAGCGCTTAGAAAAGGCTGCTATGGGAATATTTGCATTAGCAGTCCACGTATATTTGGTGGGTAATTTAGCACTCATATCAATAAGGCTCTGCTCTGTATTCGAGAAATGCGAAGCGGAGAAACCTAAATTACTTTGAATAATTTTACCTCGCTTACGGCCAAAGTCGTGACGGAGCACCAAACCAAAAGAAAAATCTTTATCCCTTGCCGGTTGATACACTGAATTTAATTGCGAAGCATAACTAGAGGTTGGACTAATAACCCCTAATACAGGATCTAATTGATCACGAAAGGTAAAGTCATTGACATTAGCGGATTGACTAAAATATCCAAATTTAAAGCCGGCCTGAATAAAGCTAAATTTCTCTTTGCCACGTGCATTCACCACATTCAAATTCTTACGATAGGCTGCAATAAAGTTGAAGATTCCCGTATTCAATTTACCACTCCCCTCCATATCAAAAGTTTGCATATCCATCCCGATGCTAAACGGACTTCCGCCTAAGTTCATATCCATGGAAGCTGCGGAGGAAATAAATTTATCAGGAGCGCTATACCACAAATGTTGGCCGATAGCGGAGACACGAATATCTCCATTCATTCCAGCATAAGCAGGATTTACATTAATCAAATGATTAAAGAACTGCAAGTAGGATGGGTCTTGCGCCTTGGCATCCATACTTACTAGCGCTGATAAAATTGTAAATAGAAGTAAAAACTTTTTCATTAGCGTAATATTGTGATAGTCCCAATTTGACGAGGGCGCTTGTTATTAATATCATTTCCTTTCCATGGTGTACCATCTTCAAATTTGGCTTCGATATACCAGGTATAAACATCTTGTGGAACGTCGTCACCTACATTGAGCACCTTACCATTCCAGGCTTCGTTAGGTGTTCCTGTATTATCTAGAGAAGTACTTTCAAAAAGTAATCCACCCCAAGTGTCGTAAATCCAAATATGATATTCTGATAAGCCTGTACCTACTGGCAAGAATACTTTATTAATTGGATCGTCTGAATTAGGAGTGAAAGCATCCGGAACAAACAAGCCTTTATCAAAAGTAGTTAATACATTCAGCGCAAAGGTATCCGTACAACCATCCCCATTTATAGCGACTAATTGCACCGTATGATAACCTGTGGTATGGAAGTAATGCGTAGGATTCGTATCTGTGCTTGTTTCGCCGTCATCAAAAATCCACAAGTAGGTATTTGCACCCATGGATTGATTGGTGAAATCGACCTGCGCATTTGGAGCTGCACTATTGATATTGTTGTACGTGAACATGGCTGTTGGATGACCATAGACCGTGACATAGGAATTTTTAAAACTCGAATCAGGACAAGCACGATTCGGACCAGTAACAGTCAATGAAACATCATAGACACCCGGTAAAGAGAATACATGAGCAATATTTGCGATGTTTCCTACAGGCAGATTATTCACATACCAGTAATACTGAATCGCATCTGTGGAGGTACTTTGTAAGGTTGCGTTTAATGGAGCACATCCAGTAAGCGGCATTACAAAGAAATCAGCCACTGGTTGCGGTGATACGACAAAGTTTTTAATGAAGGTATCCGTACAGCCAAAGCCATTGCTTACCACTAATTGAATTGGATAAGTACCTGTACTGTTAAATGTGAACACTGGATTCGGAATACTGCTTTGTTGTGTATTATTGTTCCATGTCCAGCTATACGTATTGGCACCAGTAGAAGTATTCGTAGAAGTAACGCTTACAGGTGGTGTTGTACAAGCAAATGGCAAGGACAGATTAAATCCTGCTGTTGGCGAAGGAAGCACTGTCACGCTAAAATTATTGGTAGCGGTACAGCCAAAGAAATTTGTACTTGTATAAACCACTTGATACACCCCGCTATTATTATAAACGTGCGTAGGTGTCGAGAAATTACTTTGCGTTAAGTCGCCGAAATCCC
>JACCDW011183849.1_pt1 | contig 20120 bp, 21 predicted proteins | sample 7449781 | NCBI WGS metagenome assembly JACCDW01 (sample SAMN15323449, study PRJNA562643) | freshwater metagenome | isolation source: river surface water | place: USA:Blue River Watershed | collected 2017-08-18
ACCGGTGTTGGTAAAACACAGTTGGCAAAAGTATTGGCTAAATACCTATTTGATTCAGAAGATGCTCTTATTAGAATTGATATGTCTGAGTATATGGAGAAATTCGCTGTATCTCGTTTGATTGGAGCTCCTCCCGGATATGTTGGTCACGATGAAGGTGGTCAGTTGACTGAGAAAGTAAGAAGAAAACCATATTCAGTTGTGTTACTTGATGAAATTGAAAAGGCTCACCCAGAAGTATTTAACCTACTTTTACAAGTACTTGATGATGGTCAATTGACTGACTCACTTGGTAGAAAAGTTAATTTCAAAAACACAATTGTAATTATGACATCTAACACAGGTTCAAGACAATTGAAAGAGTTTGGAACAGGTGTAGGTTTCTCTACTAAAAATAAAGAAAGTAGAGCATCTGAAGAGTCTAATTCAGTTATTGAAAAAGAACTTAAAAAGAAGTTTGCTCCTGAGTTCTTAAACCGTATTGATGATGTTGTTATGTTTAACTCATTGAGTAAAGAAGACATTAACAAGATTATTGGTATTGAGTTAGAGAAGCTTGTAGAAAGAGTTAACAAAATGGAATTTGAATTAGAAATTTCTGAAGTAGCTACTGACTACATTGCAAGTCAAGGTTTTGACCCAGAGTATGGAGCTAGACCTTTGAAAAGAGCAATTCAGAAGTATGTTGAAGATGTTCTAACAGAAGAGATAATTCAACAAAATCCTTCTAAAGGTTCAAAGTTATACTTAGATTATAATTCTGAAGAGGATAAAATGACAGTGACTATCACTGGAATAGAACCTCAGAAAAAGAAGAGAGTATCTAAGAAAAAAGACACTGAATAAAAGTGAAAAAGAGAGAGTCAAAAACTCTCTCTTTTTGTTTTAAACAATTAATATAATATTTTATATAAAATAAATGAAACTAAATAGTAAGATTTTTGTGGCGGGACATAGTGGTATGGTTGGTTCCTCTGTTGTTAGAAGATTAAAAGAATTAGGGTATAAAAATCTTATTCTTAAAAGTAGAAAAGAATTAGATTTGACTAATCAGTTTCAAGTTTCTCAATTTTTTCACTTTGAAAAGCCAGACTATGTTTTTTTATGTGCTGCTAAAGTTGGTGGTATAAAAGCAAATAATGATTATAAAGCCGATTTTATTTATCAAAATTTGATGATACAGAGTAATGTAATCAACTCATCAAGAAACTCTGGCGTAAAAAAACTCATATTTTTAGGATCTTCTTGTATATATCCTAAATTATCACAGCAACCAATAAAAGAAGAATATTTATTAAATGGTCATTTAGAACCAACTAATGATTCTTATGCAATTGCTAAAATTTCGGGAATTAAAATGTGTCAAAGTTATAATCAACAGTATGGTACAAACTTTATTTGTCTAATGCCTACCAATTTATATGGACCAAATGACAATTATGATTTGAACAATTCACACGTTTTACCTGCTATGATCAGAAAGTTTCATGAAGCTAAATTAGAGAACAAAGACAAAGTTGAAATTTGGGGAACTGGATCACCGATGAGAGAGTTTCTTTATGTTGACGATTTAGCAGATGCTTGTATTTTTTTAATGAATAATTACAACAGCAGTGAGATAATTAATATTGGCACTGGATTGGATATAACAATTAAAGATTTAGCCCAAATTGTAAAAGAGGTTGTTGGATTTACAGGAGATATTTACTTCAATACAGATATGCCTGATGGTACACCAAGAAAACTTTTAGATGTTTCTAAATTAAGTAATTTAGGATGGTCTTACAAAACCTCATTAAGAGAAGGTATAGAAAAAACATATAAATACTATGTCAGTTAAAAAGGCACTTATTACAGGAATCACTGGCATGGATGGTTCACATTTAGCTGAGTTTCTTTTAGAAAAAGGATATGAGGTACACGGTATAATTAGAAGAACTTCTACATTTAATACAGATAGAATTGACCATATCTTTGATAGATTAAAGTTACACTATGGTGATGTCACAGATCCACTTGTAATTTCTAATTTAATATCACAAATTCAACCAGATGAGGTATATAATCTTGCTGCTCAATCACATGTAAAAGTTTCATTTGAAATCCCATACTACACAGCACAGTGTGATGGACTAGGAACTTTAGCAATTTTAGAAGCTGTAAAAAATCACTGTCCTTCAGCTAAAGTATATCAAGCATCAACATCTGAACTTTATGGTGGTATGGGTTATAATATGCCAGAGAATGGTTATAATGAAGAATCAAAAATGCATCCAAGAAGTCCGTATGGCGTTGCTAAACTTTATGCACTTTGGATATCAAGAAACTATAGAGAGTCTTATGGTATGTTTGTTTGTAATGGTATACTATTTAATCATGAAGGTGAAAGAAGAGGTGAAACATTTGTTACAAGAAAAATTACTTTAGCTTTATCTAATATAAAAAAGTCAATTGATAGTGGTAGTAATTTTTCAACTTTGAAATTAGGAAATCTTTATTCTAAAAGAGATTGGGGATATGCTAAAGATTATATTGAAGGAATGTGGTTGATGTTACAACAAGATGAACCCGATGATTATGTTTTAGCCACTAATGAGACACATTCTATAAAAGAGTTTGTAAATATATGTTGTAAAGAATGTGGTTGGGAAATAGAATGGATCGGTAGTGGTGAAAATGAAAAAGGAATTGTAAATGGAATTACTATAGTTGAGATAGATAAAAAGTATTATAGACCAGCTGAAGTCAATGTTCTTTTAGGTGACTACTCAAAAGCAAAAAATAAATTAGGATGGGAACCAAAACTTAGATTTAATGATTTAGTAAAACTAATGATAAATAGCGATTTAAAAAAATAAATATTATATGACACTTTATATTTTCATAACACATCAAAAAAACATAAATAACTGCTATGATAAAATATCTGAAATGATGAAAGATGATTTTATTGTTGTTCAAGGTGGATTTGTTAAAGATGAGTATGATGAGGAAAAAAGAATTCTCAAACTAAATTGTAATGACCTTTATGTAGGTTTACCTGAAAAAGTTATGAAGACATTTCACTTCTTAATAAGTGATGAAAGATTTAATGGCTATACTCATTTTTGTAAATTAGATGATGATATGAAGGTCATAAAAAGATTTGATAAACTTAGTGATGACTATTTTGGATATGTTCACTATCAAGATGGTAATAGACAGTGGCATATGGGAAGATGTGGTAACTTCTGGGATAGAGTTCCATATTTAGGAAAATTTGTTCCTTGGTGTATGGGTGGTTTTGGTTATGTGGTTTCAAGAAGAGCATTAGAGAAAGCCTTACCTAATTTTAACTATTCAGACCATATTTATGAAGATGTTTATATTGGTTTGATACTAAACAATGTTGGTATACACCCTATAATGATAAATACAAAAGAATATCTGGTAAGTCCGGACCATAAATAAAATTAGTGATTTGAAATCTTGTGTAATATTTTATCATAGTAATATAACAAAACTCTATAAGACTGAGTGGATTGAAAAATGTATAAATTCAATACTTAATCAGACTTATCAAGACTTTTATGTCTATGAGTTAAATTATGGAAAAGATAATGTTAACTTTTCATTATACCTATCACATTTAGGTGAAAGATATAAATACTTCAAAGTTGAGCAACCAAATCATGCTTATGCTATCAATTTTCTTTTAGATGAGTGTAAGAAAGCTAAATTCTCTGCTGTATTCAACACTAATTTAGATGACTATTATCATCCAGAAAGATTTCAAAGACAAATTGAAAAAATTAAAGAAGGTTATGATTTAGTATCATCAAATATGCAATATGTTAGAGATGAAAAATTAGCTGAAGTTTTCAATTTTCATTTACATCAAGAAGATATTGAAAATATATTAGAGAAAGAGAATATAATTGTCCATCCAGTTATTTGTTATGGTAAAAAATTTATTTCAAAAATAAGATACAATCCTAATGACATTCCTGAAGAAGATTATACTCTTTGGAAAAAAATTAGTAAAGATTACAAAATCTTCATTCTTGAAGACACTCTTTGTTATTATAGAAGGCACGATAATCAAATTACTAAAATAGAAAAACAAGAAGTAAACATAAGTAGAGAAAGAGATTATAATACAAAAAAGATTATTGAACTTTGTAGATGTGGTGGGCAGGTTTCCACTATTGTATCACCTTATGGTAACAAATATAAAATTTGTCAAAGTTGTAAAAAAAATTATTAATTATGAAAAAAATAGGACTACTAATAATTTGTACTAACAAATATGTTAGATTTTTAGAAAATTTAATTAAAAGTGCTGATAGCCATTTCCTAAAAAATCAAGATGTTACATATTTTGTTTTTACTAACAAGGATATAGAAGTTTTAAGTGACAGAAATATAGTGACAATACCAGTAGAACACAAAGAGTGGCCCTGGATGACACTTGGTAGATATAAAATATTTTCAGAAAATTCAGACAAACTATCTGAAATGGATTATTTGTTTTATTGTGATGCTGATATGTTATTTGTTAATGAGGTCGGAGATGAAATATTGGGTGATTTAGTAGGTACACTTCATCATGGTTTCTTTGGTGTGAGTAGATTTGGTCTTGCTGGTACAATAGAAAGTAATACAAATTCATTGGCCTACATACATTCTGAAAGTATAGAAAGATATTTTGCTGGTGGATTTAATGGTGGTAGTAGAGATAAATTTTTAACAATGTCTAAAATTCTATCTTCTAATATAGATACTGATTTTAATAACGGAATAATTGCTATTTGGCACGATGAAACACATCTAAATAAATACTTTATTAACAACACACCTGATATCATTTTGAGTCCTAGTTATTGTTATTATGAGAACTCTGGAGATAATAGATTTCAACAAAAACTTTTAGCACTTATAAAAAAACATGATGAAGTTAGAAATTAAAAATTTAATCAAAATATGATATCTGTACTTTTACCAATTTATAATGGTGAGAAATATTTAAAACAATCGCTCACTTCAGTTCTAAATCAAACATTTCAGGACTTTGAAGTACTTATTGGTTTTAATGGAACTACAGATAATTCAAAAGAAATTGTTAATAGTGTTTTGTTTGAGGGAATTAATGATCCTGAGATATTATACACAATACAAAACAAAGTAAGAATCTTTGACTACGGTCATGAAAAGGGAAAAGCTAAGACTCTTAATAAACTTTTAAGTGAAGCAAAATTTGACATTATCGCTCTTCAAGATGATGATGATGTTTGGCATTCTGATAAATTACAAAAACAATTACCATACATTCAAGAATTTGATGTTGTTGGATCATTTCTAAGTTATATAAACCATAATGGATTATTGACTAACTGGTTATCACTAGAAATTGAAGACTACTACATAAAATATAAATCATTAGAAAGAGGAATAAACAATGTAGCAAATACATCAGCTATTTTCAAAAAGGCAGTTGCTTTGGAAATAGGTGGTTGGAGGGAAGACATTGACGGTATAGAAGACTTTGATTTCTGGCTAAGACTTATGAGAATAGGTAAGACATTCAGAAATGTTCCTGAGTTTTTACTTTTTCATAGAATGCACACTGATAGCAATTTTAATACTAAAAATTATGATTTAAAAAGAATATTATGAAATTAGGAATATATTTTGATGATTCTGACTTTGCAAAACAGTGGAGAGGTCCTGAAAAAGTAGCAAGAAATTTAATTAAAGGTTTAGAAATGTTTAACATTGAATATTTAATAAACCAAGACGGCGACTACAACATAATTTTACAAAATTGTGAAAGATTAAAAGCAAACTTATCAAATTGTTTTCTTGGTCCAAATATATGTACTTTACCAATAGATAATCAATTTTTGATGAGTTATGATAACTATATCAAAGCTATAGTTCCATCTGATTGGATTGAGTCAAAATATTCAAGATGGATACCAGAAAATAAAATTGAAATTTGGCCAGTTGGAATAGATACTGATTTTTGGGTAGACACTAAGAATCATAAAAAGGAATATGACTTTTTAATTTATTTCAAAAGAAGAAATACTCAAGACTTAATCAAAATTCAACAATTTTTAATTGAAAAAAATAAAACTTTTTTGACTTTACATTATGGTAACTATTCTGAAAGTGAATTTTTTGACATAATATCAAAGTGTAAATACGGAATTGTTATAGATGGTACGGAAAGTCAGGGTATAGCAATACAAGAAATGATGAGTTGTAACCTACCTTTACTTGTTTGGGATGTTGAATATTGGAATGACTTGGGTGATTCTTTTAAGTGTGTAGCAAGCTCAGTTCCTTATTTTGACGATAGATGTGGCTTAAAATTTTACTCTATTGATGAACTTGAGGAAAAATACCAAGTTTTCATTAATAGTAATTATAATCCGAGAGATTTTATCCTTGAAAATTTAAGTATAGAAGTATCTACAAAAAAATTATTGAATATAATAAAAATATGAATTTAGTTATAATAACATCCGTAATAAATATATCTAACAGTCCATTATCTTACTCTGGAATAAGGTCAATATACTCAATAGAGGAAAGATTTCTACAGACAATAAAGACAATAGATAGTGTTAGACAAAGAATACCTAATTGTAAAATCATGCTTGTTGAGTCTACGGATATCACTGATGAGTATAAAAAAATAATACAAGAAAAAGTTGATTATTTTGAAATACTACTTGGTGAAGTTAGAGAAGCTGTAAATAGTCCATATAAATGTATTGGTGAATCTACTCAGATTTTAGAAAGTCTTAAAAGAATTAATTTACAAGAATTTACAAATATATTCAAAATATCAGGTAGATACTTTCTGAATGATAATTTTATTTATGATAAGTTCAATAATGATAAAAATGTATTCTTTGAAACAGATGATAGACTAAAGCTTGCCACAGTTTTCTACAAAATAAGTAATAAAGATTTATATCTTGAAACACTCAACTATTGTACAAAAAACACTGGTATGTTGGAAGTTTACTTTAAGAATTTTTTTACAAAAGATTATTTCAGAGTTGAAGTTCTTGGAATAGAAGGTAATGTCAGTCACGATGGTTGTTATATAAATTGGTAAAAAATATGGAAAAAATAGTTTTATTAGGAGATAGTCATTGTGATTTATTTAATGAAGATCCTATGAGAAAAAGAGGAAGTTGGATAGATAAAAATCTATCAGATAAATTTGATTGTAGATGGTTGGGCCCAGTTACCTTCTGGAAAGTATGCAGAGACCAAAGAATGGCAATAGATTTTGAAAATGGTGTTTATTATAATCCGCATCCTGGTTGTGGAACTAATACAAAATTAAATCCTGGTCAAACTGTTGTTTTGTTTTTTGGTGAAATTGATGTAAGATGTCATCTCTATAATTTTCAACCAGTGGAAAGAACTATTGATATGATGTGTTACAACTTAAAAAACTTACTTGAAAATTTTGTAGATAAATTTGATATACACATATCATCTATACTACCTCCTATAGAATCTGAAAAGTGTATATCACCAAATTCATCACTGCCTTTTTTAGGAGATGATGAATTTAGAGCTAATACCACAATATATTTTAATAATAGTATAAAAAAGGTCTGTCAAGAACTAAAAATAGGATACTTTGATATTTATAATTTATACTCTGATGAAAATTACCTACTTAAATTTGATAAATCTGACGGTATTGTGCACGGTGTAAAAACTATTGATTTAGAAAATTATATAAAATTATACTTTAAAGAAAAATTGAACTTATGAAAAATAAAAAAATTCTAATAATTGGTGGAACTGGAGCTTTGGGAAAAACTCTAATAAAAAGATATCAAAAAGACAATGAAATACTTGTTCTTAGTAGAGATGAACATAAACATGTTATGCTTGAAAAAGAGTCTTGGGTTGAAAATTCTGTCAAATTTAGAATAGGTGATGTTAAAGATAGAGATTCTTTAAGGAACTCCATTGAAGATTATAAACCGCAGATTGTAATTAATACTGCGGCACTAAAACATGTTCCTATTTGTGAGGATAATCCATATGAGTCTGTAAATGTCAATATTATAGGCCATCAAAATTTGATTCAGGCCGTCAAATGGTCAAGTCACAAAATTGAAACATTGATATTTGTTAGTACAGACAAAGCATGTAAACCTATAAATGTTTACGGTATGAGTAAAGCTATATCTGAGAGACTTTATGTGGAATATGCAAATCAACAAACAGACATAAAAGTTTGTTTAGTAAGATATGGAAATGTTTTAGAATCTACAGGATCGGTTATACCATTCTTCAAAAAACTTTTAAGTGAAGGTCAAAAAAAATTACCAATAACAGATACAAGAATGACCAGATTCTTGCTTACTCTTGATAGAGCAACAGATTTAATAGAATGGGCATATTATAATGACACACATGGTAAGATAGCAATTCCAAAAGTAGAGTCTTTTTCAATAACATCAATTGCGAATGCACTTTTCAAATGGAAAGGTATAACTGATGGTGAAATTGAGATAGTCGGAATTAGACCAGGTGAAAAACTACATGAAGAAATGATATCTGATATTGAATGGATGAGAACTATTGATGCTGGTGAAAACTATTTAATTACAGATGATATTGTTAAAACAGAATCAGTTTCATATAATTCGCTTGACTCTCTAATGGATGATGAATTGGTATATGACTTCTTAAAACTAAGTAAAGTGATATGATATCGTGTTTTATGTATCATGATGTAAGAGACTCTAAATCATTCAATAAAAGATATGATTTGAAGTCCTTTTTGAGTGTAAAAAAATTCAGAGAGCATATAGATTTTATTAATAAAAATTATAAAATAATTAAATCATCTGAAATTCCTTATTACATTAATGATAATATAGAGTGTGCAGTTATAACTTTTGATGATGGTCTAAAAGATCATTTTAATATAACAGATATTCTTTTAGAATATAAAATAACCGGAACTTTTTTGATACCTAAAGTGCCTGTTACTGAAGGTAAAATGATACATTCACATAAGATACAGTTTATCATTGCATCTGAAGGTGAATATTTGATTAGAAATAGAATTCTGAGCTATATCAACTCTAAAGAAAGAGATAGTGTTTATGAAAGCTTCTCTATATCAAGAGTTAAAGATAATTGGTGGTCAAAAGACATGATATTTATAACAAATTTTTTAAGATATCATACTTTAGGTAAAAAGATAACAAATGAGCTTTTTGAAACATTAGTCAGTTCTGATGAAAAGTCATTTTGTGATGACTTTTATTTAACTGAAAATGACATAGTAGATATGGTAAATTCTGGAATGGAAATTGGATCTCACGGACTTACCTCTGATATACTAAATGATGAAAATGCTTATACTGAAATTTCAGAGTCTATGAAATTTATTCAAAAATTCTATAATAAAAATAAAATATTTTCATATCCTAACGGTATTTTTAATGAAAAGTGTATTGAAATTCTTAAAAGTGAAAATTGTGAATTTGCATTTACAACAGCTTCCGAAAAGGTAAATTCAGAAACAGATTTTCTAAAAATTCCAAGATTTGATGGTACTCAAAAAATAATTATATAATTATGAATAAAATAGTATTGTGTGGTATTCAAGAACAAGGTAAAGACATAATCAAATTTTTATATGACAATGGTATAAAAGTTACTCATATAGTGACTATAGATAGTGATGTCGCTAAAAAAAATGGTTCATTTGAAACTTGGGTAAGTTATGAAGATATTTCTTTAGAATTAGATATACCAATTTATTATGCAAAGTCTTACTCATTTAAAAATAATCAAGATATAGAATACTTCAAGAATCAAAACTTTGATATACTTCTTCTTGGTGGCTGGCAAAGATTAATTTCTGATGAAATTCTAAGAACTATAAAAATATGTGCAATTGGTCAACACGGTAGTCCAGAGTTTCTTCCCAGTGGTAGAGGTAGATCTCCATTAAACTGGTCTCTAATATTAGGACATAAAAGACTCATATGGAATATATTCAAACTATCACCAGGCATTGATGATGGTGACATAATAGATTATCAAATTTTTCAAATAAATGAACATGATGACTGTAAAACTCTTTACTACAAAGTAAGTGTCTCAGTTAAAAGAATGTTATTAAGGTCAATTCCAAAATTACTGAAAGGTGATTTTAATTTTGTAAAACAAGTTGGTGAACCAACTTATTTTGAGAAAAGAACACCAAGTGATGGTAAAATAATTTGGTCTAAACCAGTTCAAGAAATTCAAAATTTAATAAGAGGAGTAACAAGACCATATCCAGGAGCCTTTACAGAACATAATGAAATTAAAATTAAAATATGGAAATCACAGATTTGGGATGAGTTTATAGATTTCTATAGAGATAACTCATATGGTGAGATTGTTGAAATCTTTGGTAAAGAGTTTGTTATTAAATGTTATGGTGGTCTTTTATTAGTGACTGACCACGAAGATGAAAACATTTATGTTGGAAAAAAATATAATTAAAAATAATAAAATAAATAAATGAAAGATTATAAAAAGAGAGACTGTTGTGCTTCCTGCCAATCAGCGAGATTAGTAGATATACTTGATTTAGGAAGTGTTCCACTTGCTGGATATTTTCCTAAGGAAGAAGAGCTAGAACAGGTAAGTCTTTATTCTCTAAAGCTTCAATTTTGTGAAGATTGTAAATTGATGCAAACAGACTCTGTGATTAATCCAGATGTACTTTTCCGAGATTATAGATATCTATCTTCAATAGGACTTACTAATCACTTTAATCAGGTAGCATCTCAACTGAATGAAAAATATAATGTTGTGGATAAAGAAATACTTGAATTTGGTTGTAATGATGGTGTTCTTATGAAGCCGTTATCAGATCTTGGGGCAAATATATTAGGCATTGATCCATCAATAAATGTCACTAAAATAGCAAGAGATAAAGGATTAAATGTAATTACTGAATATTTTAATTATGATACATTTGGTAATTCTGAATGGTCAGAAAGGTTTGATTTTATTTTAGCAAATAACGCATTTGCACATATTATTGATATTGAAAATACCACTAAGGCTGTTCAACATTGTCTTAAAAAAGATGGACTTTTTATATTTGAGGTTCATTATTTAGATAATCTTATAAATGAGCTTCAGTGGGATAATATTTATCATGAGCATATTTATTACTACTCAGTTACAAGTCTAAGTAATCTTTTAAAGAGATTTGGCATGACTATCATTGAGGTAGAAAAAATATCTATCCATAGTGGATCAATAAGAGTTACTGCAAAAAAATCTGAAATTGACACACCAGAATCTGTAAAACAAATAATTGAATTAGAATCTAATACAATATGTAATATTGATTATCTTAATCAATTTCAATCAAAAGTGTTGAATCATATTAGTGAATTTAATTCATACATAGAAAAAGCAAAATCCGAGGGGTTAATAATAGCTGGATATGGAGCTTCTGGAAGAGCAAATATGTTTTGTAACATAACAAAACTTGATAATAATGTAGTTAAGTTTATAGTAGATGAATCACCTGAAAGATGTGGTAGATACATAGCTAACATAAATATACCTATAGTCTCTATAGAGGATCTTAAAAATTCAAAAATTGACCTATTAATTATATTTGCTTGGAATTACTCTAAGATGATAATAGATAAAACTAAGTTTAATGACTATAAATATATGGTGGCATTTCCAGAAATTACTTTCTTCAACAAGAAAAGTGAGATAAAACTTAACACGATATAATATGAACTTAAGTTTTCTTATCATTACTTATTCAAAGGGTAATTTTGGAATATTGAATGATTGTATTTCTTCTATCAGACAATTCTACAAAGATGAAAAAATAGTTATTATTGATAATTTTAATACTCATAATCCAAATTTAGGGGAGAATATTCATTATCATTCTAACAAAAGTAATCTATTTGAACTTGGTGTAATATTTGAAGCATTTAGACTTTATCCAGAAGTAGATAGATGGATTACTATACATGACTCTTGTAAATTCATTAATAGACTACCAGTTGATATATATCAAACAAATAATAACTTATTCATTCCATTTTGGTGCGATGTACCTGAAAGTTATAGTCCAGTAATGCCAAGGTTCATATCTAAATTAAATAATATATCTATTGATTATGAAAGATATTCAAATAAAGATTGGCAATCTGTTTGTGGGTTAATGGCAATTTTTGATAAAAGTATTATTGAAAGACTTAAAGAGATTAAATTAGATTCAGTTTTACCTACAAAAAAAATAGAAGCAGTTTGTAGTGAGACTCTTTTTGGATTCTGCATCAATAATTTACTTGAAATTAATTTTGAACCAATCCATGATGGACCAATATCTGATTATATACACGGAAAAAGACAATGGACTTTTATTCAAAAGTTTACTCAAGGTCTTGGGCCTGTAAAATTTGGCCAAATTAAAATATCAAGGAATTACAAAATACATCCAGCTAATTTAATGGAATTTAATAATCAATTAAGTCAAGATGAATTGGTAAATTCAATGGTTAAAAATATAGTATCTGATGATGAGAAAGTAAATGAGTTAGTGTATTTAGATGCTGATGATAATATTTTAGTGTTTGAAGATTATAATCCAAATGGATTAAATATGCATACATTATATTTGATTGCTAGACATAGAATTTCAACATATAAGTTTTTTAGAAAAAACTACAATAAAATATACAATTAAAAATGAAAGATGACTATGGATTTATAATACCTTCATATTGTTCAACTGACATACACCTTTTCCAGTTGAAAAGATGTATTGATGCAATAAGAAATTTTCACAATGATAAAAAAATAATTGTTATTGATGACCATTCTGAAATTAACTTATCAGATAGCTTGTCAGAATATGAAAATTTATCAGTAATAATGTCACCAATAAAATCAGCTGGTGATATGTGTACTTACAAAATATTTTTAGAAAATCCAATTTTCCAAAAAGCTGTCATAATACAAGATAGTATGATGATAGAAAAAAGACTTGAAAATATTGACAAAATAGATAGTATGAATTACTTGTGGTATTTTACAAATCACAGAGTTCATTGGCACATAATTGAAGAACCTCAAAATGAATATAACTTAACACATGGTATAAGAGTGCATGATGATGCAGTCATTGATGTTATAAAAAATCAAATTGTTAATAAGGATTTTAGAGATTTCGCATTAGATAATTATTTTAATAAACATACCTGGTCTGGTTGTTTTGGTTGTCTGACGATAATTGACTATGATTTCTTGAAAATATTTGATGAAAAAACAGGTATAATAGATTTACTACTTAATTTTAACAATAATAGACTTAGAAGAGTTGCTGAAAGTATATTTGCTTTAGCTGGGAAGTATGTTCTTGGTGATAGTGTTTTTGAAAAAGCCTATGATGGTTTATATTTTGATGGTAATAATGAACCAAGAAATAGAATGTTACTCAATGCATCATCTTTGGGTTTCTCAAATGATATAATTGTTGATCAATTTTGTAAAAATGATTATTTTTCAAAAATTAGCTTCAATAGAAGACCTTAAAAAAAAATTAAATTATGAAAGTTTTAATAGTAGGATCATCAGGTATGCTTGGGAATACACTTAAGAAGTATTTGGAAAAATCCGGAATATTATATGATACTCTAGATAGAAATGAGCTAGACCTATCAAAATGTTCTTATTCTGAACTTGAGAAAAAAATAATAAGTAAAGAATGTAATTACTTGATTAATTGTGCTGGTATAATTAAACAAAGAAAAAAAGTAAAATTTGAGGAATATGTAGCCGTAAATAGTCTATTACCACATAGATTATCAAATATTTGTGAGTCACTTAATATTAAAATGTTTCATATAACAACAGATTGTATCTACAATGGAACTACTGGTAATTATAGTGAATTGTCAAAATCAGATGTTTCTGATGATTATGGACTTTCAAAGTTACTCGGTGAACCAATAAACTGCTGTTCAATTAGAACTTCAATAATTGGAGAAGAAGAAAGTAATAAACTTTCTCTATTAGAATGGGTCAGATCAAATAAAAATTGCGAAATTAATGGTTTTACAAATCATTTTTGGAATGGACTTACTTGTTTGCAAATCTCAAAACTCATATTAGAAATGATACAGAAAGATATTTTCTGGAATGGAACCAGACATATTTTTTCACAAATAGTCAGTAAACATCAATTAGTCTCTATGATAAATGATATTTATGAACTTAATATCAAAATAAATCCGATAGAAGATAAAAATTCAATAAATAGAACTCTTGTAAGTGAGTATGATATATCAATATTTGATATACCAGATTTGTACACACAGATTAAAGAAACAAAAGACTTTCATATTGATATAATATCAAAACAGACTGTAGAAAAATGAAAATAGCAATTATTACTGGTTCAGCTGGTCTTATAGGATCACAGGCGTGTAATTTCTTTAGTGAGAAAGGATATAAAATTATTGGTATAGACAATGATATGAGAGCTTACTTCTTTGGTGAGGGTTCTTCTACAAAAGATTCATTAGACTCTCTTAAATCAAAGATAAATGAATATGAGCATTATAATTGTGATATTAGAGACTATGACAAACTAAATGACATATTTAGTAAATATTCATCTGATATTGATATTGTAATCCACACAGCGGCACAACCCTCACATGACTGGGCTGCTAAAGAACCTCTTACAGACTTTGGTGTAAACGCCTTAGGAACAATGAACTTGTTAGAGGTAACAAGACTAAATTGCCCAAAGGCTACATTTATATTCACATCAACTAATAAAGTATATGGCGATACTCCTAATAAATCTCCTTATATACAAGAAAGAGAATCAAGATGGGAATGTGTTGATGACTTGGGTAATCCAACTTCAATAGATGAAACAATGTCAATTGATAATACTAAACATTCTGTATTTGGTGCTTCTAAAGTTGCTGCGGATATTATGTGTCAAGAGTATGGTAAGTATTTTGACATGAATGTTGGTATTTTTAGAGGTGGTTGTTTAACCGGTCCAAATCACGCAGGTGCTGAGTTACACGGATTTCTATCCTATTTAGTTAAGTGTATTGTAAATGATAAACCATATACAATCTTTGGCTATAAAGGAAAACAAGTAAGAGACAATATTCACTCTTGGGACTTAGTAAATATGTTCTGGGAGTTTCACCTCAATCCTAAACAAGGAGAGGTTTATAATGCTGGTGGTGGTAGAGATAACTCTACTTCAATTTTAGAGGCGATTGATACTATTAATAGAATCGCTGGGACTAGTTGGTCTAATTATACTATTTCAGAACAAAACAGAATAGGAGACCATATTTGGTATATATCAGATTTAACAAAATTTAGAAAACACTATCCAAATTGGAATATTACAATCAACTTAGAGGAAACTATAAAACAGATGGTTGAATTTGAAAAAAATAAATTGATAAAATGATAATAGTTAAATTAATGGGCGGTATGGGTAATCAAATGTTCCAATACGCCTTGGGTAGAAATTTATCATTAAAACATAATGTCCCACTTAAGATAGACTTGTCATTTCTTAATAATAAGAATATGGGTCCTAACTTTGTGTATAGAGATTATGATTTAGATATATTCAATATAAATTCTGATTTTGATATTAATTTCAATAACAGAATAATGATAGCATCGGAACCTCACTTTCACTATTCTCAAAATTTTATATCAGAAGTTGGTAGTTTATTAAAGGATGGAATGTCTATACTTATTGATGGATATTGGCAAACACCTTTATACTTTCAAGAATATGAAAGTCAAATCAGAAATGATTTTCAATTCAAGGATAAAGTTCAAGATTCTAATGAGAACATCAGAGAAATGCTTGATAAAATTAAATCAACAAACTCAGTTCTAATAAATGTAAGAAGAACAGACTACTTGAATACAAGTTTTCACGGTGTTATGGAGTTAGATTATATTAACAATGCTAAATCTATTATTGAATCAAAGATTGAAAATCCTCATTACTTTGTATTTTCAGATGATGTTGAATGGTGTAGAGATAATATTAAATTGAATAATATGACTTTGATTGACCACGCTTATAAAGGTGATAGGTTTAGTTACTACTTACAACTTATGTCAAATTGTAAACATTTTATTATTCCTAATAGTTCTTTTGCTTGGTGGTCAGCCTGGTTAAATACTAATAAAGATAAAATAGTAATTGCACCTAAACAGTGGTTTACAGACAATAATATAAACACAAATGATCTAATACCATCTAATTGGATTAGAATATAAATATAAATAGATTATGGAATACTACTCTCAATTAGGTCAAGACAAATTCATTGATGAATATTTAAATAATAAAGTTAATGGAGTTTTTATAGATATTGGAGCACACGATGGTCAGAGTTGCTCTAACTCACTATTTTTTGAAAAGTATAGAAATTGGTCAGGTATTTGTATTGAACCTGGAATTGAAGAATTCAAAAAACTAAATGAGACAAGAAAATCAATTAACGTAAATGCTTGTGTATCGGATTATGATGGTGAGTCAATTTTTACTTATATAGAAGGATACGCTAATATGTTGTCTGGTCTTTCAGAAACTTATAATCCATCTCATGAAATGAGAATTTCTAATGAGGTTAGACATTATGGTGGTAAAGTCAATAATATTAAAATAGAAGTTTTCAAACTACAGACTATCTTAGAAAAGTATGGTATTTATGAAATAGATTTTTGTTCTATTGATACGGAAGGTTCTGAGTTTAATATTGTAAAATCTATAGATTTTAACAAGACAAATATAAAAATATTTGCCATAGAAAATAATTATCAAACAACTGAAATACAAAATTATTTAGAAAATCATGGATATTATCTTCACACAAAATTACAGTGGGATGATATTTTTATAAAAAAATAGAAATATGAGAAAAAAAATTAAACTAGCCTTTTCTGATTTCTGGGGAGGATTTGAATATAACCCAAATAGTAATACACCAGCTGGCGATAATGTTCTATATAAAATGTTATCAGAGAGATTTGATATTGAAATTTCAAATGAACCTGACTTTTTGATATACAGTGTATTTGGTTATAATCACTTAAATTATAATTGTAAAAAGATATTCTATACTGGTGAGAATATCAGACCAGATTTTACTAAATGTGATTACGCCATATCATTTGATTATTTAGATGATAAAAGAAATTTTAGATTGCCTCTCTCCGCTATAACACTATATGAAAGTGGCATCAGAGATGAATTCGCAAAAAATATAGATTTTGACCTTATCAAAAAAGAAAAGACTAATTTTTGTAATTTTATTTTTTCTAATCCTAACGCTCAATTAAGAAATGTCTTATTTCAAGAACTTTCTAAATATAAAAGAGTTGACTCCGGTGGAAGAGCTCTTAATAATATAGGTTACCTTGTTGGTGACAAATTAGAATTTCAAAAACAATATAAATTTACTATCGCATTTGAGAATAGTCATCAACCTGGATACACAACTGAGAAATTGGTACATCCAAAAATTGTTGACTCTATTCCGATATACTGGGGAAATCCAGTAGTAGAAAGAGATTGGAACACAAAAGCTTTTATAAATGCTTATAACTTTGCTGATATTAAGCAATTAATAGAGTTCATTAAAGAAGTAGACAATGATGATAATCTTTATTTACAGATGTTAAATGAACCACACTTCAATACACCTAAATCAAAAGATTTAGATTATAAAAATTTGTTAGATTTTATTGAATCTATAATTTAGATTTTCTGAATAATAGTTGGTAGTGTACCAAGCTCAAGAATTTTACTTCTATTAAGTAAGAACTCAATGTCATAGAAATTAAAATGGAAATTCATTGTAAACTCCTTTGCTGACACTTTTTGTTGATTATAGTTAAATGTATTTTCTGAAAGACCTTTAAGTATTATCTCATAAAATCTTATAACATAGATTGCATCTCTGTGTATATCAACACAAGTTATAGTAAATGGATTAACCCATGAGTTTTCAACATCTAAATAGTGTTTTGTAAGTATATCAAACATTAACCAATAATTCAAATCAGAGTCAACGCTTCTAAATGTCACTGTCAGATCATGTGTTGATGTGATGTCTTGAACGTTTTTAGCAGGTTTGAATTGTCTTTCTTTACCTCTCATATTTATTTGTTTAGGTATATCAAACCCAAGACCTGGAAAATTAACAGACTTGATTGTAGAGTTTATATAATCTATAACATTCTCATATTGAATCCAATTTTTCTCCAAAATTGGCATATAAGTCTCTATGATTTCTTGTTGTAAAAAATCTGAAGGCAAATTAAATATAAACTGACTACCTTGACTACTTAACCTCATAATCCTTGACCTTTATTTTGATTCATTATTTTTTCTTTAGCTGACATACCAGGTTTTGCTACAGGCTTAGTTGTCTGACTTATTGGTCTCCTTGTTACTATAGCTGTTTCCTGAGGTAAATTAGGATCTTTAATAATTGATGGATTGGCATTTGCAGCTGCACCAGCTTCGGCATTTAACCCAGCAACATTTTGTAAATTGTCATATATCTTATAAGTTCCAGTGTAAACAACTGATGTTATTCCTTGAATCAAACTTGTGATGTAAAAAACATTTATTCCAGTTTCAAAAAGCTTCTTTATATTAGAAAATTTACTTTGACCAACTTTGAATGCAATTTGACCTATTGATAAATCAATACCACCTGATTCTGTATAAAGTGGAAATTCATAAATGTTATTATCATTTTTGAACACTAATTTAATTTCACCATAACCTGTCATATTCAAATAGTCAGGTTTGGTATTATCACCAGCCGCTAAAACAAATCTAATTATGTTATCAAATGGATATATCATAATTTGAAGTTTACCTAAACCATAGAAAGTTGTACTACTAATAACAGCATTCTCAGATTTACCAATAATATTATATCTATCTACTAAAACCGGATAAGGAACTTTAACAGTCTCAACTGTTACACCTCCACCATTGTTGTTATTCATACCATTATTACCAGCTCCACCATTTGCCAATAAACCAGAAACTGATTTTGTTTGAGTAGCTGTTTTAGTAATTCTACCCATAGAGTTTGATAATCCAACTAAAGATGGATCAATATTACTTTTGATATTATAAATTTTTGGTTTAGAAGCATTTACTAAATTAATCTTCGTCAATTTTAATGAATATTTAGAAACCTCATCTTGTAACATACCATAAGATGCTCTTCTTATTATATAAGAGTCATCAACAGCATCAATAAGTCTCATTTCAACATCTATTATAGCGGTAGTAGTTGAGAATTTAATTATTGGTCTATATTCAACAGTCTCATTAAAATTTTCATTTTGTGTAACAGTTGTAGTCTTACCTCTGATATTTTGCTCATACATAGTAATATTGTATTGTACAAAATATCTATGACCAATATTATATGACTCATCAATGAATTGAGCGAATCCACCAATTGAATTATTATAAGTTCCAAATATTTCAAAGAAGTCACCATTAGGTGAGTGTTGAATTACAAGTCCTAATCTTTCAAATTCTGGTGTTTGTGGAACTGTTGTTGTTACCTTAGATGTAAGTAAATAAGTAGTTACACTATTTATTGTTTGTATGTTTGTTACAAAGTGAAAATCTACAAATATAGGTGATGTAGTATTGAATCCTATACCATTTGTTAAGTTGGCATTTATACTATTTTCTCTTGGTACATTATTTGTCTTTTGTCCAGACACATCACTTAGTGCTGGTATAGATACTTGAATATTTTTACCCCATAGTTTTTCTTGAAACAAAAGTGGTGGTGATGTAAAGTTCAACAAATATTGTTGACTAACATCAGTCATATCAAAATAGAAATTTGAAAGTTCAAAAACTCTTGAGTTTGTAGTATCAAAAGCATAAACTCTAACATAAAAACCTAAATACTCACCAAATGTCCAGTTTATTGGAAGGTGAAATTTAAGAGTATCAAATCTTGTAGGAGTTCCAGCTGCGTAGTTTTTTACTTGTAAAAAAG
>JACCDW010510891.1_pt1 | contig 20119 bp, 22 predicted proteins | sample 7449781 | NCBI WGS metagenome assembly JACCDW01 (sample SAMN15323449, study PRJNA562643) | freshwater metagenome | isolation source: river surface water | place: USA:Blue River Watershed | collected 2017-08-18
CAACATCGTGGTGGGCTTTGCCGGCCTGCTCGACATGGGTTATATCGCCTTTTACGCCGTGGGCGCTTACCTCTGGGCTTTACTGGCCAGTCCACAGTTTGGTCTGCATTGGCCCATGTGGGCAATTCTCCCCCTGGGCGCCGGCGTTGCCGGGCTGTTCGGCGTGCTGCTCGGTGCGCCCACGCTCAAGCTTCGGGGTGATTATCTGGCAATCGTGACGTTAGGCTTTGGCGAAATCATTCGCATCTTCCTCAACAACCTCAATGCGCCGATCAACATTACCAATGGCCCACAGGGCATTTCGGCCATCGATGCGCTGCATTTTGGTAGCGTCTCGCTGGCGCGGCCGATTGATCTGGGCGTTGTGACAATCCCCTCACTTGTGGCGTTCTACTATGTGTTCCTGTTTGCCGCGGTGACCATCATCGGTATCGCGCTCCGCCTAGAGCGCTCCCGCGTTGGCCGCGCCTGGGCGGCGATCCGGGAAGATGAAATCGCCGCCAAAGCCTGCGGCATCAACACTCGCAACGTCAAACTCCTGGCCTTCGCCATGGGCGCCACCTTCGGCGGCGTGGCCGGCGGACTCTTTGCCGGCTTCCAGCAATTCGTCAGCCCCGAGTCCTTTGGCTTGCTCGAATCAGTCATGGTGCTCTGTATGGTGGTGCTTGGTGGTATGGGCCATATCCCCGGGGTAATTTTTGGGGCCGTGCTGCTCACATTGCTTCCGGAGTTCTTTCGTCATGTCTCTGGGCCGACTCAGCAAATGCTCTTCGGCAAAATCTATATCGACCCGGAAAGTCTGCGCATGCTGCTATTCGGGCTTTCGCTGGTGTTAGTCATGCGTTACCGCCCCAGCGGTCTGTGGCCCTCGCCACAACGTCAGCGTGAAATACAAGATGCGCAACATGTGGATACGCCGGCCGCCGTGCCGGTTAGCCATAAGTGAGATATGCCATGACTGCTCACATATTGCTAAGCGCATCCAATATCAGCAAAGCCTTTGGTGGCGTGCAGGCACTGAAGGATGTATCGATCACGCTTAATCGCGGCGAAATTTACGGCCTGATCGGCCCCAATGGTGCTGGTAAAACCACACTGTTCAATTGTCTGACTGGGCTTTATGTACCAGACAGCGGCGAATTCATCTTCGATGGCAAACCCCTCGTCAGCAGCGCGCCGGATAAGACCGTGCGCCAGGGCATCGCCCGCACCTTCCAGAACATTCGCTTGTTTGCCAACATGACTGCTCTGGAAAACGTCATGGTCGGCCGCCACGCACGTCTGCGCAGCAACATCATTAGCGATATTCTGCGCACGCCGTTTAACCGCCGGGAAGAACAAGCAACCGAGGATCAAGCGCTGCAACTGATGCGCTACGTCGGCATTGCTCACCGTGCGCATGACCTGGCAAAGAATCTCTCCTATGGCGATCAACGCCGCCTGGAAATCGCCCGCGCGCTCGCCACCCATCCCAAGCTGCTGTGCCTGGATGAACCCGCTGCCGGCATGAATGCCAACGAAACGGCGGGGCTACGCCAACTCATCGAAATGATTCGCGCCGATGGAATCAGCGTGCTGCTCATCGAGCATGACGTACAGTTAATCATGCAGTTGTGCGACCGTGTTGCCGTGCTCGACTACGGCGAACTCATCTGCGAAGAAGTGCCGGCCGTCGTCCAGAAACATCCCCGCGTCATCGAAGCCTATCTGGGAAGCGGCGCCCATGCTTGAAGTCCGTGATCTACACCTGCACTATGGCGGCATTCAAGCCGTGAAAGGCATCAGCTTAAGCGTCGGTCAAGGCGAACTAGTTGCGCTCATTGGCGCTAATGGCGCTGGCAAAACCTCAACACTCAAAGCGCTCGCACGCATGTTGCCACAGGCCACCGGGCAAGCGCTGTTGAATACCGGCTGCGAGCCGGTTATCGATCTCATGCGTCTACCGGCGCACGAACTCATCACCCATGGCGTGGCGCTCGTGCCCGAAGGCCGGGGCGTCTTCGCCCGCCAGACCGTACTGGAGAATCTCAAGCTCGGTGCATTCCGCGTCCCGGACCGCCATCTCATACAGCAACGTCTGGACGATCTGCTTGAACGCCTACCACGGTTGAAAGAACGCGCCTCGCAATTGGCGGGTACCCTCTCAGGTGGCGAGCAGCAAATGCTGGCGATTGCGCGTGCGTTGATGTCGGCACCCAAACTACTGCTGCTTGACGAGCCGTCCATGGGCCTTGCGCCCATTATGGTGGACCGCATCTTTGAACTCATCACCGCCGCCCGTGACAGCGGCGTCAGCATTCTGTTGGTCGAGCAGAATGCCCGTCTCGCTCTCAAAGTCAGCCGCCGTGCCTACGTGTTGGAATCGGGACGTATCACCCTAACAGGCGGTTCAGAAGATCTGTTGCAGGATGACAGGGTGAGAAGCGCTTATTTAGGTGAATCTGTTAGCTGATACATCACAACACAAACAACAAAGGCGCCCGTAGGCGCCTTTGTCAATTGAAGCAGAAGCGATTACTTGGCAGTCGGCGCAACAAAACCGATAGCCATGTCTTGAACGTACTCGACGACGACTTCGTCACCCACCTTAAACTTCTCCAGGCCCAGGACAGCCTTGTCGACCTTCACCTTGACGCTCTTGCCATTCGGCATGTTCAGCACAGCGGTACGCTGCTTGGCATTGATGCTCTTGATCTTGGCCGTTTCGACGATGGTGTCGATTTCTTCAGCAAATGGCTTCTTGTTTGCTGCGTCTTGGACCTTGACGGTGCGGTTTGCGGCAACGCCCGGCTTGTCGGCCTTCGAGGCCAGCGTCAGACCAACGGCCACAGCTTGCGCATACTCGATGACGAAGATATCGCCCTTCTTGATGTTGGCGAAGTTGGTGACATCCTTGCCGACCTTCATTGAGGTAGTTTGACCTTGGTCGTTCTTCAGAACAACGGTGCGGGTATTGGCGTCAACTGAATCCACTGTAGCGGTCAGGACGGTCACTTCTGCAGCAACCGGTACAACCTTAGTGGCTGACGATTGGGCGGCCGGGGCGGAAGTTTGGGCTTGAACCAGGCCGGCAGTAGCCAGCAGCGCAGCGATAAGGAACGACTTCTTCATGAGCGAATCTCCAGAAAGGGAAAAATCAGGTTGGTTAATTTTTAACCATGTCAGGATAATAACAGGGCTTCCAGTAACTTGCTGTGGATTCCCTGGAATCCACCATTACTCATGACAAGGATATGGTCGCCGGCCTGGGCGTTTCCTACGATTGCCTTCAACATGGCATTGAAATCCTCGTGCACTTCGGCACGGCTGCCCAGGGGGCGCAACGCTTGAGCGGCATCCCAACCCAGATTGGCGCCGTAGCAATAGACATGGTTGCAATCGGCCAAGCTGCTCGGAAGCAGGTCTTTCATGACGCCCAGCTTCATGGTGTTGGAGCGCGGTTCGATCACGGCGAGGATACGGGCGTCACCGACCTTGCGGCGCAGACCGGCAACCGTCGTGGCAATGGCGGTCGGATGGTGGGCGAAGTCGTCGTAGACGGTAACGCCACGTTCAACGCCGCGCACCTCCATGCGGCGTTTGACGTTCTCGAAACGCGACAACGCATCCAGGCCTTTATCCAGTGGCACGCCGGCGTGACGGGCGGCCAGCATGGCGGCCAACGCATTCATGCGGTTGTGGTCGCCAGTGAGCGCCCAAGCGATATCGCCAATGATGGTATCGCCTTCGCGGACGGTCAGACGGCCAGTGGCATCATCACCGTCGACGGTAAAGCCACCGTTTGCGCCGAAACCAACCACCGGGGTCCAACAGCCACGTTCGAGCACGCGATTGAGCGCGGGTTCGGCGGCGTTGGAAACAATCAGCCCGTTACCGGGCATGGTACGCACCAGGTGATGAAACTGGGTTTCGATGGCGGCGAGATCGCTGAAGATGTCGGCGTGATCGAATTCCAGATTGTTCAGAATAACGGTGCGCGGCCGGTAGTGCACAAACTTGGAGCGCTTGTCGCAGAAGGCCGTGTCGTATTCGTCAGCTTCGATGACGAAGAAGGGCGAATCCTTAAGGTCGCCATGCAAACGTGCCGAGACGCCGAAGTTGCGCGGCACGCCACCGATGAGGAAACCGGGTGCCAGACCGGCATCTTCCAGAATCCAGGCAAGTAGCGATGCGGTGGTGGTTTTACCATGCGTTCCGGCCACGCCCAGCACCCAGCGGCCCTGCAGAATATGTTCGGCCAACCATTGTGGGCCGGAGACGTAGGGCAACCCGGCGTCAAGAATGGCTTCGAGCAAGGGGTTGCCACGCGAGATGGCGTTACCGATGACGTAGACATCGGCTTTAAGCGATAGCTGCGACGGGTCGTAGCCCTCGATGAGTTCGATACCAGCGCCGCGAAGCTGGTCGCTCATTGGCGGGTAAACGCCGGCGTCACAGCCTGTCACTTTATGACCTGCGGCGCGTGCCAGTTGCGCCAGACCACCCATGAAGGTGCCGCAGACACCCAGTATGTGCAGATGCATCGTTCTTCCGTTTGCGTCACACCGGCGCAATCTTCGTCCGGTAGGTTTAGAATGGAACGCATTGTACCTGCCCCGGAGAACCAAGATGCGCCACCGACGACGCCCTACCGGCATGCAGAACAACGGCACCGCCCATATTGCTGCGGTGGCCGCCCGCCTGATGGCAGAAGATGGGGTCGATGACGTAGAGCTGGCAAAGCGGAAAGCAGCCCACCAGCTCAACCTGCCCGAGTGGATTGGTCTACCGACCTCGCAAGCGGTCTACGACGCCCTGCGTACGCATCAGGCCATATTTCATGACAGTGAACAACGCGAACGTATCGCCGCCATGCGCAGCGAGGCCCTGTACTGGATGGATCTGCTCGCCGAGTTTCACCCGTACCTGACTGGCTCGGTACTGGAAGGTACCGCAGGCCGCTTCGCAATGATCGATATCCTGCTGTACCCGGACAGCGATAAGGACGTAGAAATTTTTCTACTCAATCGCGGGATCGACTATGAGCCAGTCCAGCCCCGGAACGAACGCACCAGCGCCGTGCTCCAGGTCAGCCGTAATGACTGGGTGACCAATCTGGTGATTTACCCTAGCCATGATGAGCGGGTCGTCTTCAAGAAACACGATGGTTCCGTACGAGAACGTGCCCGCGCCGACGTCGTTCGCTCACGTATGGCGGCAGCAGCAATGCTCTGAAAGCGCCGACTATCTGGCAGAGATTTTCATCGAAACTGCAGGTAAAATGCGGACATCGCCACCTGGAAATTTTGCACCATGACTTACTTGTCAACGCTTGCCCTGCCCCTTTTGCGCCGTTGGACCATGCTGCTGGCGATTCTGGGCGTCACCTGCCTGTTAAGCGCCTGCTCCAAGTTTGATAGCACCCAGAACGCTCACAACGGGCCGCAAGCCAGCGCCAAGTTCTTTGACGCCCAGTTCAAAGATGTTAACGGCAAAATCGTCGATTTATCGACCCTACGTGGCAAGACCGTGGTCGTGAATTTCTGGTCGACCTGGTGCCCGCCCTGCATCGAAGAGATGCCGATGTTTGATGACGTGCAGCGCCAATGGAAAGAGAAGGGTGTCGTTTTTGTCGGCATCGCCGCCGATCAGGTGGAGAACGTTAAGCCATTTCTCAAGAAAACTCCGGTTTCTTACCCGATCGTGGTAGGCGGCCAACCCAGCTTTGACCTCAGCCGCGAACTGGGCAATCGCTACGATGCCGTGCCATTCACGCTTATTATCAACACCCAACAGGTGATCACCAATCGTCATTTTGGCATCTACACCCGCAAAGATCTGGAATCGGACTTAGCCAAAGCGACAAAGTAACTCGCTGCGATATTGCTGCTATATGGCGGCGAACTTCCTGGAATTTTGCGCTTAATTGGGAGATAATGCCCCTATGACTAGAGAAGCCCAAATCCGTACACCCGATCAACTCGGCAAGGTTCTGGTTCTCAATGGCCCGAATCTAAACCTGCTCGGCCAACGCGAGCCGCACGTTTACGGCTTCACAACGTTGAGCGACATTGATCGCGCCCTGACCGAACGTGCCGAACGTGCCGGCATCGCGCTGGAAACCTTTCAGAGCAACCACGAGGGCGCACTGATCGAGCGACTGCATGCCGCACGCAATGAGGGTTTCGACTTTCTCGTCATCAACCCCGGGGGTTTCACGCATTCCAGCGTGGCGCTGCGGGATGCCGTGCTGGCTTCGGATCTGTCCTTCATCGAGGTTCACCTGTCGAACGTTCATGCGCGTGAGCCATTCCGTCAGCATTCGTATTTTTCCGACAAAGCGGTCGGCACGATTACCGGATTGGGCGCCCAGGGTTACTTGCTGGCACTCGACTACATCGTGGCTGCCCTATCGGACAACCTGGACCCAGGCAAGGCTTAACGCTGCGCCCCAATGATTACGCATCACTCTTTCATCATCTAAGACTGCCCTCGGGAGACCCATATGGATCTGCGCAAACTCAAGAAACTGATTGACCTGGTACAAGAATCCGGCATTTCGGAACTGGAAGTAACCGAGGGCGAAGAGAAAGTCCGTATTGCCAAGCAACTGGCCGCCGCGCCGGTCGCTCACCAGGTTTATGCCCCCGCACCGGTAGCTCATGCCGCGCCCGCTGCTACTACCCCAGCCGCCGGACCTTCAGAGCCTGCATTGCCGGCAGGTCACATAGTAAAAAGCCCGATGGTCGGCACCTTCTACCGCGCCTCATCGCCGGATGCCAAAGCATTTGTCGAAGTTGGCGATACCGTCAAAGAAGGCCAGACGCTGTGCATCGTCGAGGCCATGAAGCTGCTGAATGAAATCGAAGCCGATGCGTCGGGCGTGATCAAGGCAATTCTGGTCGAGAACGGCCAACCGGTTGAATTTGGCGAACCGCTGTTCGTGATCGGCTGATCGCCATGTTCGGAAAGATTCTGATCGCCAACCGGGGGGAAATCGCCCTCCGCATTCAGCGCGCCTGTCGCCTGCTGGGTGTGAAAACCGTGGTCGTGCACTCTGAGGCTGACCGCGACGCCAAATATGTCAAGCTCGCCGATGAGTCAGTCTGTATTGGCCCGGCGCCGTCAAAAGACAGCTACCTGAACGTACCCGCCATCATCTCGGCCGCCGAAGTGACCGATGCCGAAGCGATCCACCCGGGTTACGGCTTCCTCTCGGAAAATGCCGACTTCTCGGAACGCGTAGAGCAATGCGGCTTTGTTTTCATCGGCCCGACGGCAGAAACGATTCGCCTGATGGGCGACAAGGTATCGGCCAAAGATGCGATGAAGAAGGCCGGCGTGCCCTGCGTGCCAGGTTCGGAGGGTGCTCTGCCGGACGACCACAAGGAAATCATCCGTACCGCCCGTGAGATCGGCTACCCGGTCATCATCAAGGCGGCCGGCGGTGGCGGTGGCCGCGGCATGCGCGTAGTGCATACCGAAGCAGCGCTGATCAACGCCGTGCAGATGACCAAGCAGGAAGCACAGACCGCTTTTGGCAACCCGACCGTCTACATGGAAAAGTTCCTGGAGAATCCGCGTCACGTAGAAATCCAGGTGCTGGCCGATACTCATGGCAATGCCGTCTACCTGGGCGAACGCGATTGCTCGATGCAGCGCCGTCACCAGAAGGTGATCGAAGAAGCGCCAGCGCCTGGCATCCCGCCGAAGCTGATCGAAAAAATCGGCGAGCGCTGTGCCGAAGCCTGCCGTAAGATCGGCTATCGCGGTGCGGGTACGTTTGAGTTCCTCTATGAAAACGGCGAGTTTTATTTCATCGAAATGAATACCCGCGTTCAGGTTGAACACCCGGTCACTGAAATGATTACCGGCATCGACATCGTGCAGGAGCAGATCCGTATCGCCGCGGGCGAGAAGCTGCGCTTCAAGCAGAAAGACATCGAGTTCCGTGGTCACGCGATCGAATGCCGTATTAACGCCGAAGACCCTTACACCTTCGTCCCGTCTCCAGGCACGATCAACGCGTGGCATACACCGGGCGGTCCGGGAATTCGCGTCGATTCACACGTGTATGCCGGTTACAAAGTGCCGCCGCACTACGACTCCATGATCGGCAAGCTGATCTCCTACGGAGAAACCCGTGAGCAGGCCATTCGCAAAATGCGCATCGCGCTATCGGAAATGCTGGTCGAAGGCATCAAGACCAATATTCCGCTACACCATGAACTGATGCGCGACAAAGGCTTCGTGGACGGCGGCGCCAGCATCCACTATCTGGAACACATGCTGGCCGAGAAAAAAGAAGTCGAGCGCAAGTAAGTGCCTTGGGTTAACGCGCGCATCATCGCGGATGCCCAACAAGCCGAGGCGCTCGGCGATGCCTTGATGGACGCCGGCGCACTGTCGGTGACTGTCGAGGATGCCGATGCCGGCACCCCGGCGGAAACACCGCAGTACGGCGAGCCCGGCATGGAAACTCACACCGTGTGGAATCGGTCCGTACTTTCGGCACTTTTTGATGCCAATCAACAGGTGCACGACATCGTGGCCTCTTGTGCGGCGGCGCTTGGCGTCAACGCAGCACTGACGATCGAGGAAGTTCCGGAAACCGATTGGGTACGCGCCACACAAGCACAGTTTGATCCGATCCCCATCGGCGGCCCACTCTGGATTGTGCCAACTTGGCACACGCCGCCAGAGCCAGACGCGATTAATCTGGTTCTCGATCCGGGTCTGGCCTTTGGTACCGGTAGCCACCCGACCACGCGTATGTGTCTGCAATGGCTGGTGCGAACGCGGCCAGCGGGAAGCGTCCTCGACTACGGTTGTGGCTCCGGTATTCTGGCCATCGCCGCGGCCAAACTGGGATCCGGTGAAGTTGTTGGTGTGGATATCGACCCGCAAGCCGTGCGCTCGGCGCACGATAACGCCGATGCGAACGGCGTAACGGCCGCATTCTTTGACGCCGGCGACACATTGCCTCCACCTTACGATACGAAAAAGTACGACGTGGTGCTGGCCAATATTCTGGCCAATCCGCTACGCATTCTTGCCCCTGCGCTGACTGCACGCCTCAAGCCCGGTGCATCACTCGTCCTTGCTGGCCTGCTTGCTGAGCAGGCAGAAGAACTGATCGGCATCTACAGCCCCTGGCTAGACATGCGCGTCGCCGATACCCAGGAAGGCTGGAGTCTACTCGTAGGCTGCGCTCCCGAATAAGCTTTCCGAATCTCATTCTCACTGAACGACTATCGCTATGAGTAAGAAAACCCTGATCTGCGGCTCCCTCGCATTCGACAACATCATGGTCTTTAATGGCCGCTTTCGCGAGCAAATTCTGCCGGAGCAGATTCACATTCTGAACGTGGCCTTTCTGGTGCCTGAGATGCGTCGTGAATTTGGCGGCTGCGCCGGCAACATCGCTTACGCACTGCATAGTCTGGGTGGCCAAGCCGAAATCATGGCGACCGTGGGCGAGGATGGCATTCCGTATCTGGATCGTCTCGATGCGCAAGGGATTTCACGCAAACACGTGCGCAAGGTGCCGGGCAGCTTTACCGCACAAGCGTTTATTACGACGGATCTGGATGACAACCAGATCACGGCGTTTCATCCCGGCGCCATGGGCCATGCACACCTGAATGAGGTAGGCCATGCCGAGAACGTGGGTCTAGGCATCGTCGCTCCGGATGGTCGGGATGCCATGATTGAACACGCCCGCCAGTTTGCCAAAGCGAACATTCCGTTCATTTTCGATCCGGGTCAGGGGCTACCGATGTTCGATGGTAACGACCTGAAACAGTTCCTAGCACTTGCCACCTATGCCTGCGTGAATGACTACGAGGCACAGATGCTATGCGATCGCACTGGTCAAACGCTGGAGCAACTTGCCGAAAATGTAGCGGCACTGATCGTGACGCGCGGCGGCGAAGGCGCCTGGATCTTTACGGGCGGTAAACGCATCGACATCGAAACGGTACAACCCGAAGCCATCATCGATCCGACAGGTTGTGGCGATGCCTTCCGCGGTGGTCTGCTCTTCGGGCTGGCCAACGGCTACGACTGGCAGAAAACCGGCCGTCTTGCATCATTGATGGGCTCGATCAAGATCGCTCACGCTGGTCCACAGAATTACAAAGTGGATTTTGCCCAGGTGGCGAAGCGCTTCGAAGCCGCATTCGGCGAGCCGCTCTAAACTGCGACCGACATGAGCACTGAACCGACGCCGAGGCTCATGCGCTTCGCACGCGGGTCGCGAGTCATCGTGCATTTGCTGGGTGGTCTGGTCTGGGTCTTGGTTGCTTTCCCGTTTTTTTCGGTCAAACGGCGCCGCTTAATACGAACGCGCTGGTCACAAGAGCTGCTCCGTTATTTCGGCTTTACGCTAAAAATCAATGGCGCACTTCCCGCGCAAGCGGGGCTGATTGCCGCAAATCACGTCAGTTGGATCGACATCTTCGCCGTCAACGCGCTGACACCGGTGTCTTTCGTTTCTAAGGATGACGTCATTCACTGGCCGATCATCGGCACACTGGCGCGCCATAATGAAACAATTTTCTTACAGCGCGGCAGTCGTGGTCACGCACATACGATCGGCAAGGATATGGCTAAACGACTGGAGGGTCACAGCTGGCTCGCAGTATTTCCGGAAGGGACTACTACCGATGGTACGCACCTGCATCCGTTTCATGCCGCCTTGCTCCAACCGGCCATTGATGCGGGCGTTGCTGTGACGCCCGTCGCGCTGCGCTATGAAGACATGTCGGGTAACCAGTCGCTGTTACCGGCTTATACCGGCAATACCTCGCTATGGGAAAGCTTCTGCATGATTCTGTCGGCGCGCCGTCTGGTGATTCGGCTAACGATTGGTGAACCGGTACAGATTGAACCCGGATCAGGCAGCCAGGGGCGCAAGCAACTGGCACGAGCGCTGCACGACGAAATCAATCGAGCGATTTATTCCTGATCGCCCAGAGTCGACTGACGACGCAATTCACGCAGTTTCACGTATTTCATGAAGCTGTTCTGACAGCCAATAACAATGTGTACGAAGCCCGGCAAACCATCCTGCCAACCACCCCGCACTAGCCAAAATTTTAGAAAACGGGTGATTGGCGACAACACGATGCGCGCTAGTGGCGCTTTTTCGCCACGTGCCAGCGCACGCTGCGCGGCTAGTGTGGTGTAACGATTCTGTTTATCCAGATACACCTGGATGTCATCGGCGCTGTAATGCAATAGGTCGCCTTCGAGCGTCCGCGGCGCCTGATCGGATAACACGTGCTCATGCACGATATCGTCTGACCAACGGGCAGTATCGCGCCGGAATAAGCGCGTGTTGTAATCGGGATAGCCCTCGCCATGTTTCAGCGCGCGACCCATAAAAACATTGCAGCGCGCAAAGCGATAAACCGGGTACGCTGGCACGCCATCACCGAACGCATTGAGAATGCTGCGAGCCAGTTCGGGTGATAACGCTTCGTCGGCATCCAGGCACAGTACCCAATCATTACGCGCCAGGCTGACGGCATGGGCTTTCTGTGGACCAAAACCGGCCCAGGCGTGTTGCTCGAAACGGGCGCCGAATTCGGCGGCGATACTCGCCGTTTGATCAGTACTTCCGGAGTCCACAAGAATGATCTCATCGGCAAACGGTACCGAGGCCAACACGTCACGCAAACGAACGCCGGCATTCAGGGTAATGAGAACGAGTGAAAGCGGTAGTTTCCGGGACATAGGGTCTAATGGGGTCTGCTGCGGGCGGCTATAATGAGAGCAATGTCACGAGATTATCACTAATGCAGCCCAAGCTTTCTAACCCAGCGCGTTTTCTGTTGATGAAAACGTCGTCGCTGGGCGATGTACTGCACAATCTTGCCGTGGTGAGTGATCTGCGCCGGGTTTTTCCCGGCGCCGCCGTCGATTGGTGTGTCGAAGCGCCCTTTGCCGAAATCCCTGCCTGGCATACCGGTGTCCGTCGGGTGATTCCAGTGGCTATACGCCGTTGGCGCAAATCTCTCTTTAACGCGGATACCTGGGCCGAGATCCGTCTGGCGCTCTCGGCACTTCGCTCGGAGCATTACGACGCGATCATCGATACGCAGGGCTTGGTCAGAAGCGTGCTGTTGGCGCAGCTGGCGCATGGCCCTGTCTATGGACAAAACCGCCATGAAGCGCGAGAAGCGCTCTCGGGGCTCCTGGTCACGCATGCCCTTAACGTACCCTATTCCTTACATGCGGTAGATCGCTATCGCATGATTGCGGCGACAGCGCTGGGCTATGCCGACCGCCTGCCTTCACTGCCACTGGACTTTGGTCTGAACGATCGGTTTCCCCTCCAGCCGGGCAATGAAGTGTTTCTGTTCACGAATACCAGCCGCGATAAAAAACTTTGGCCTGAAGATGATTGGATCAACGTCGGGCGTCAGCTGCGCAGCGTGGGTTTAGTACCGGTCTTTACGGCGGGCAATGAGATTGAGGCAGCACGCTCGCAACGGATTGCCGCCGGCATCGCCGAGGGCGACACGCTCGGCGAGGTCTTGTTCCGACCGACGCTGACGCAACTGACCGAACGTCTCTCCAAAGCGCGCCTGTGCCTGGGCGTCGATACCGGCTTCACGCACATCGCCTGTGCATTGGAAATACCGACCATCGCCATTTTTACCGATACCGACCCGGCACTCGCCGGCGGCTTTGGTTTGGGACAACGCGCGACCTTTGGGCACCTTGACACCATTCCACCGGTTGCCGATGTGGTGGGCCAACTGCGCACCTGGGGCGTGCTGCCGGCATGAGTAACGCCCCTCAGAAAGCGCCCTGGCTGTACCGCCTCTTCCTAGTGCTGGTGGTGCCGTTTGCGCTCTTGCGCCTATGGTGGCGCGGTCGCAAGCAACCGGGTTACCGGCAACATATCGGCGAACGCTTCGGCTTTATCACCCTACCGGATGATCGCCCGATCCTCTGGCTGCACGCGGTATCGGTCGGCGAAACGCGCGCCGCCGAACCGCTGGTTGACGCGCTATTGGTGCAATACCCGAACCACCGCATTCTACTCACGCACATGACGCCGACCGGTCGGGAAACCAGCACCAGCCTGTATCAGGATCCACGCATTTCTATCGCCTATATACCGTATGACCTCACCGGCGCGGTCGATCGTTTTCTCAAACGCGCGCAGCCAGCATTGGCACTGCTGATGGAAACCGAGATCTGGCCAAACCTGATTTTGCGCTGTCGGTTACGTGATGTACCGGTCTTGCTGATCAATGCACGACTTTCCGAACGATCTGCCCGCCGCTACAAACGCTTCAGCGGCAGCATTCGCCCGGTGCTGGCAGCACTAAATGCCACCGGCGCCCAGACGCCGGCCGACGCGAGCCGTCTTGCAGCACTGGGCGCGCATCCGGTCGTCGTGACCGGCAACCTGAAGTTCGACGTGCGGATTAATCCGGCAATGCAGGCGCTGGGTCAAGCATGGCGACAGAGTCTGCCGATGCAACGGGCGATCTGGCTTGCCGCCAGCACGCGCGAAGGTGAGGAGGCTATTATTCTCGCGGCGCATCGTCTTATTTGCGAACGCTTTTCGGAGCAGCATCCCTTACTGGTATTAGTCCCCCGCCATCCACAACGTTTCAATGATGTGGCTAACGAGATACGTCGTGAAGGATTTTCTCTGGCGCTACGTAGCGAAAACCCCCCCAGCGTTACAACCCAAGTCTGGTTAGGCGATTCGATGGGCGAAATGGTGGCGTACTACACCATGGCTGATGTGGCTGTCATTGGCGGCAGCTTGTTGCCGTTTGGCGGGCAAAATCTGATTGAAGCCGCAGCCTGTGGAACGCCTTTGGTGATGGGGCCACACACGTACAATTTCCAGACAGCCGCAGAACTTGCGGAGAGCTCGGGCGCCGCGCATCGTCTGCATGATGTCAATCCGACGCACCTGGCTGATGCAGTGATAACGCTACTGGGTAACGAAGCCTATCAGGCACAGACTCGGTCGGCTGCAGCACATTTTGTTGGTAGTGCTACCGGCGCGACTGAGCGCACCTGCACACTGATTCGACAGGTATTACGCTAGTTATTCAGCAATGGCTGCATTGCCGCCCAGACCTCGTCGGGCGTAATACTGGTCAAACACTCGCTGACTTTGCCGCCACCGCAGCCGTCCAGTCCACACGGCCGGCAATTAAACTGGTGGCTACGGGTAACCACCTGATGCTGTCCGAACCGAGGCGTGCCCCATGGTCCCCAATGACCCTCCCCGGATGGCCCAAACAACACGACCACCGGTGTACGCATGGCGGCGGCAATATGCATCGGTGCGGAATCAACCCCGGCAAAACAACGGGCCTGCCCAGTCAGTGCGCCCAGTTCTTTGAGCGTAAGTGCACCGGCGAGACTGGCTGCAATGGGTTCATTACGCTCTGCCAGGGCTTTTTGGATCCGGCTGATGAGATGACCCTCTTTATCGCCCGGGGCGGCAGTGAGCACCACCGGCCAACCAACGGCACGGATACGCGCGATGATCTCGGCCCAGCCTTCGGCGGTCCAGCATTTGAAATGCCAGCGCGAGGGCGGGTGTAGATGGACAAACTTGCCGGGCTCCAAGCCCAGCGATTGCAGACGAACAGCGACGTGCGCTTCAGCCTCGACACCGGGGACGAAAGTCAGAGCGCGCTGCGGTTGTGCGGGCTGAATGCCCAGGCGGCGTAGCGCATCGAGATTCTGCTCAACGACATGGCGGCGGCCACTACCCATAATAGGCGACACAAAATGTGTGAAGCTCCCTTTCCAGAAGCGGCCACGACCATTCACCCGCGGCGCCACGGCATAACGCGGCTTGAGCAAGCGCGACAGCCAAGCACCACGCGGGTGCTCGGTGAGGTGAACGATGAGATCGTATTGGCGTGACTGGAGTGACTTAAGTAATGACCATTCGGCCTTGGCCTGCCCCACGAGTCCGCTACGCTTCCAGGCGCGATCAATGACATGCAGCTGATCCAGATCGGGATGCCCCGCAAGCATCTCAGCGGTATCCGCATAGACCAGCGCATCAATCTGCGCCTGCGGCACCGCCGCTTTGAGTGCGCTGAGCACGGGCGTCGCCAGCAAGACATCGCCATGGTGACGCAATTTGGTCACCATAACGCGACGAATGCTATGAAGTGGAATAGCGTCAGCAGGCATAGCGTTATTGTACCGGCGCAGCGACAATTTGTTCGGGCGTAAATTCTAGGGCCAATAACTGCCCGTAGTCATAACGCAGATCCAGCCAGCGCTCCCCCGGCAAGCCTTGTTGATGCGCCTGCAGCGCACGCATCACACCCGCATGGGCCACGACGATCGCTGCTTCATGATGGGTAGATATCTCTTGCAGCCAATGCAATGCTCGTAACTGGAGTTCATACCCTGTTTCACCGCCAGGCGGCCGAAAACCGGCGACATCATTCGCCCAGGCATCAAGGCTTGCAGCGCCTATGGCGTCCCAGGTCTGCATCTCCCATTCGCCAAAATTGAGCTCCTGCAAACGATCATCAAATCGAGCCTTAGCACTCAAGCGGATCGCGATTTCGGCGCAGCGGCGCAAAGGGCTGCTAAACACCGGCGCATCCGCTGGCACCTGTGTACGCAGCGCAGCCACTTTGTGCGCCCGATCCACTGCTGATTCTTTCAAACCCAGATCGGTCTGTCCGTAACATACACCGGATGCCACGTCGGGTTCGAAGTGGCGGATTAACCAGAGGCGCACGGTGAATTAGATCTTTTCTGAAACGCCGGCCGAAGCAAAGCTCGCCATCTCGTTGAGAAAGCCTACGGCAGCTTGCAGCAGCGGCCAGGCCAGAGCGACCCCCGTACCCTCACCCAGGCGCAAACCAAGATCCAGTAATGGCTGCGCGTTCATGACCTCAAGCTGAACTCGATGTCCCGCCTCTGCCGAGCGATGGCAGTAGACACAGTAATCCCGGACCGCTGGTTGAATACGCATGGCAACCAATGCCGCCGCTCCGACAACAAAACCGTCTATCATCACAACCATTCGGCGTTCGGCAGCCGCCATAATAACGCCGACCATCGTGGCGATTTCGAAACCACCAAACTGACGCAATACATTCAACGGGTCAGTCATTTTGCCCGTGCGCGCGATGGCCTGGCTGAGCAATTGTTGCTTGCGGGAAAGGCCGGCGTCATCCAGACCTGTGCCACGGCCGACACAGTCGGCCAGCGGCTGTTTGCTCAGGCAATGCGTAATCAGGCTGGCCGAAGCCGTGTTGCCGATGCCCATTTCGCCCAGGCCAATGACGTTGCAACCTTGCTCGGCATAACGCGCGACGAGCGCCGAGCCGTTATCGATGGCCGCCGCACATTGTTCGATCGTCATCGCTGGCGCTTCGAGATAGTTCTCGGTGCCGAGGGCAATCTTGGCGTCAATCAGCCCATCACGCGTGCCGAAGTCGTGCGCGACGCCGCAATCGACTACGGCGAGCGGCAAGCCTTGCGTGCGCGTGAAAACGTTAATCGCGGCGCCGCCGGCAAGAAAGTTCTCGACCATTTGCCAGGTCACATCTTGCGGATACGCCGAGACGCCGACTTTCGCCGCTCCATGATCGCCAGCGAACACCAGCATTTGTGGCTGTGTAAGTTGGGGCGTTTCGCTTTGCTGGATTAGACCGATCTGTAAAGCGAGCTGTTCCAGTTGGCCGAGCGCGCCGAGTGGCTTGGTTTTGCCGTCGATCTTTTTTTGTAGCGTATCCGCCAGCGCACCCGCTGTCGATTGAATCTTGAATTGATACATTAGGCTAACGATCCTTAATTTAACTGCGCAGCGAGAGCGGCATTCCTGCGACACAGAGCGTTACACGCTCACAGCGTGTGGCGAGTTCCTGATTGAGCCGGCCTTGTTCGTCGGCAAAGCGGCGCGCCAATCGATTCTCTGGGACGACACCGGAGCCGATCTCGTTGCTCACCAGAATAATTTCACCGGGCAAATTAGGTAGCACATCAAGCAGGGCCTGACGCTCTTGTGCAAAGAGCGCACAATCGATTGGGTTGCCTGCTTCCATCTGGATACCCGCTTGGCCCTTAAAGACCAAAGCCGATAGCCAAAGGGTGATGCAATCGACGATGAGGCAACGATCAGCTGCCGCCTGCAACTTTAACGTATCGGCCAATTTCACAGGTTCTTCGATGGTCACCCAATGAGCTGGCCGGTTTTTTTGATGGTGCGCGAGTCTCTCGGCCATCTCCGCATCCTGCGCTTCGGCGGTGGCAATGTAGATCACTTCCATGCCCAGCGCTTCACAAACAATCGCCCGCTTTTCGGCGAGACGGCTTTTGCCGCTACGGGCGCCGCCAAGAATGAATTCACGCATAAGGGCTTACCGAAATGATCAAAAATTTGTTCGGGACAATATCGTTTATTATCCCATGTGAACCCCTCCTTTATTGATTGAACCAAGATGATGTGCACGCGCTGGATCCCCCGCTTACTGCTGGTTTTTGCAGGATGCCCACTCTTGGCAATGGCCAACCCGATTACGGTGATAGACGACACGGGCCAAACGATTACGCTGGACAAACCCGCGCAACGCATCATTGCGTTGTCACCGCATATCGTCGAGACCCTGTTCGCGGCAGGTGCTGGCAACAGAATCGTCGGGGCCGTCGAGTATAGCGATTACCCGGTGGTGGCCAAAACGATTCCGCGTGTGGGCAGCTACGCCACGTTTGATCTCGAGGCACTCGCCTCGCTCAAACCTGATCTGGTAATCGGCTGGGAAACAGGCAATTCGCCGGGCGCGGTCGACAAAATCAAGCGGCTGGGTATCCCGGTCTATCTATCCCAATCCAATACCGTGGCGCAGGTTGCCGTGGAGATCGATAAGTTCGGCCAGCTGGCGGGCACCGAAAATGTATCGAAGCCTGCAGCACAGGCATTTAGAAACAAGCTCGCCCGTCTGCAGCAGACCTATGGCCAACGGCCGACGGTATCGGTGTTCTACCAGATCTCTGATTCACCATTGATGACGATCGGCGGCAAACAGATCATCTCCAATGCCCTAAGCCTCTGCGGCGGCCGGAATATCTTTGCCAATCTCACGCCGATGGCCCCCGTGATTACACCAGAAGCCGTTTTAGCGGTGAACCCCGAGGCGATCATGACGTCGGGCATGGAACAGATTAATCCGCAGGCATTGGATATGTGGAAAAAGTGGCCCAAGTTGCTGGCCACCCAACGCCAGAATTTCTTTTTGATCGATTCTGACCTGATCAACCGCAATGGTCCTCGGATCATTGAAGGCACCCAGCAGCTGTGCACCGCGATCCAGACGGCGCGAGATCGCCGCCCTCCAGCCAAACCATGACGCATACATTCTTTACGAGGATACGTTACGAGCTCTTTGCTTTTCTAGGGGCTGTGCGTTTTTTTACACGCATTCCCGTCTCGGATCGCATCCCCCACTCTGAAGCGCTGCTGAATCACGCTGCGCGCTACTTCCCAGCGGTCGGTTTGCTCGTCGGGCTCGTGAGTGCGCTCGCGTTCGGCTTATCGCTAATGGTTCTCCCAAAAAGCGTCAGCGTCCTAATCGCCATGGCCGCCAGCATTTACCTCACCGGTGCTTTTCACGAAGACGGCTTAACCGACATGACGGATGGGCTGGGTGGCGGCTGGGAAAAGCACCGCATCCTAGAAATCATGAAAGATTCGCGCGTGGGCAGTTATGGCGTTATCGCCATTGCGTTGGTACTGGCGATGAAATTCGCCTGCCTCGAAGCGGTGCCCACCGCCTGGATCCCCGTGCTGCTGATTATTGGTCATGCCTTTTCCCGTTACTGCTCGGTGCTGATTATGGCGGGTATGCATTACGTGCGGGAAGACGCGCTCAGCAAGGCTAAACCCTTGGCGACGCAGCTATCGGGCAGAGCGCTCACGGTCGCGACCCTGTTCGGGCTGCTACCCCTCTTGTGGCTACCCTTTGATGCCATGGTGACAGGCATGGTTTGCGCACTGATCTCAACCATGTGGATTGGCCGCAAATTACAGAAGTGGTTGGGTGGTTATACTGGCGACTGCCTCGGGGCTGTACAGCAGCTCAGCGAAGTGGCTTTTTATATGGGCGTACTAACCGTTTTACGTTAACGTCACTCAGGCTGGCAAAAAACAGCGCTGAATTTTCCCCGCTTCATCAGTGCGATCAATCTGCAACAAGGGATAACCATACAAACGCGATAGATTATCTGCCGTCAGCATGACATCGGCAGAACCATATAGCCACTTGCCTTCACCAAAAAGCAGCAGCGCGGAATCGCAGTAGCGGTGCGCCAAGCCGGGTTCATGCATCACCATCACGCTACTGATGTGTTCGGCATGGGCTTTGGTGCGCATAAGATTCATGACTTCGATCTGGTGATTAAGATCCAGGTGCGCTAGCGGCTCATCCATAAAATACAGCGTTGGATTTTGCGTCAATAGGGTCGCAATTGCTACGCGCTGGCGCTCGCCGCCGGAAAGGGTCAGCACATCTCGCTCCACAAAGTCGGCCATACCGACGGCAGCCAGCGAGGTCATTGCCAGCGCCTGATCTTCGGCAGATTCCCAGGCCCAGCGACTCAGATGCGGATGCCTCCCGGATAAGACTGTTTCAAACACTGTGGCGCTAAACTGATCTTGTTGCTTTTGCCCAAGCCACCCACGCCAACAGGCGGCGGCACGCGCGCCCCACGCTGTATAGGTTTTATCCTGCAGTAGGACAACGCTGGCGTTGTCGTTCCGGCGCAGACCTGCGAGGTTGGATAAGAGCGTGGATTTACCCACGCCATTTCGACCAAGCACGGCAATCATCTCGCCCGGAAAAACCTCAAAGGCCAAATCTTGAACGATATGCGTGTCGCCGACACGTAGATTCATGCCCTTCACCCTGAAGAAGGGCTGAAGCGCGTTTACCGAAGCGGCAGTCTTGTCGATCATTGCGTACGCGAACGGTTGAGCAAGTATAGGAACGTAGGTACACCGATCAGCGCAGTCACTACGCCGACGGGCAGTTGCTGAGGCGCGACGAGGGTACGCGCCAGCGTGTCTGCCAATACGAGGAAGATGCCGCCGCCGAATAAGGTGCACGGCAACAGTGTGCGCTGG
>JACCDW010099845.1_pt1 | contig 20114 bp, 19 predicted proteins | sample 7449781 | NCBI WGS metagenome assembly JACCDW01 (sample SAMN15323449, study PRJNA562643) | freshwater metagenome | isolation source: river surface water | place: USA:Blue River Watershed | collected 2017-08-18
AGTTCCCATCCACTGCACCAAATCATTCCAGCTTGTATAATCGGTTTTTGAATGCCAAACAAGGCGCAAATTCTATTTTGACTCATACTAAAAATTGAGGGTTGTTAACGAAACAGGGTTGAAACTTACATCCAAAGTTCCTGTTTTACAAGGTGTTATTTTATGTATATTTGTATTAATTGCCAACTCAAAAATCCGAAAAAGTTCTTCAGAAATGAAACGTGGACTACTCATAGCACTTTTATTTTCAACCACATTGGTTTCAGCCCAATGGCGTTGGGATTTTGGGGGACAGATGGGTGTTTCGACTTATTTAGGCGATATTGGTGGTAAGGACAAGGATCGCCGTGATTTCATTGCGGACATGAAGTTGTCTAAAACCCGTTGGAATTTTGGAGGGTTTGCTCGTTACAAATGGTTGCCAAAAATTTCATTTAAAGCGGGAATTGAATACCTACGAATTGAGGGGAATGACGCATTATCGACCAATTTAGGACGAATGTTTCGCAACTTTAATTTCCGCAACGATATTTATGATCTTTCGGTTACTGCTGAGTACTTTTTTTATGAAAACAATGATTTAGGAGGCACTTATCGTTACCGTCATAATTTCCGTTGTTATGTGTTCGCAGGAGGTGGCGCTTTTTATAGTAATCCGAAAACCCTTTATAGAGGAGAATGGGTAGCCCTGCAACCCTACGCTACCGAAGGCGTTACCTACAAAAAGTTCAACATCAGTATTCCAATGGGCATTGGTTTGTACTTTACAATAAACAAAATGCATCGTTTAGGTTTTGAAATGAATTACCGCAAAACGTTCACTGATTACCTTGATGATATTAGCGGTAACTACCCAAAAGATCCAGGCAATGACTACGAACGTGGGCTGGTTTTGCGCACACTTGAAATAGATCCAACCCTCGCCTCTGAGTACCCAGGGGTATACAATTCTCATTCTTGGGGACAGAAACGCGGTGACAAGTCCAACAATGATTCCTACCTCACCATGGCCTTCTCTTACAGTTATGTTTTACGAGGCAAGAGCAGTTTTTATAGAAACAAAAACACGTCCTTCTTCACAAAAAAATACAGAAGAGGCAGAAAGATTCGTGCCAAATTCTAGGCAATAATCCATACAATCGATTATCTTTACAACCTGTTATGAAACACCTTTTCATTGCAATTGCATTTTTAGCTTTCTCCGCTTGTTCTGGCGGTGGAGAAGAAGGCGTAAACGCCGATATGGTTAACAATTCCGCTTCAGCCAACGGTTCCAACAAGGGCGAATTACCTGATATTAAATTTGACGAAGAAGAATTTGATTTTGGTAGAATCACCCAAGGTGAAACCGTTAGCCATGAGTTCTACTTCACCAATACCGGAAAAACCGATTTAATTATTACTGGTGCCAGTGGCAGTTGTGGTTGCACGGTGCCTGAATGGCCTAAAGAGCCCATTCACCCGGGTGATAAAGGAAAAATAAATGTTGTCTTCCATAGCGAAGGCAAGGAAGGATATCAAGAAAAAACTGTCACCGTACTGACCAATTGCGAACCTGCTACTCGCGTTGTAAGAATCAAAACAGAAGTAATTGTAGCACAAACAGCAAAATAACACACATATAAATGAAAAACGCAATGATTCAACTTGCAGCAGAACCTCAGGGAGGTGGAATGGTGAACTTGATTATGATGGGAGCTATCGTAATCGTTTTCTACTTCTTCATGATCCGCCCTCAAATGAAAAAAGCCAAGGAGCAAAAAAAGTACATCGAAGCTCTTAAAAAAGGAGATCAAGTACTTACCATTGGTGGTATCTATGGAAAAATTATTGAAGTTCGTGAAGACGCCACTTTTATTATGGAAGTGGAAGATGGAAGCCGCATGAAAATTTCTAAAAATGCCGTTTCTAACGAAGCTTCTGCTACCCTCAATCAGGGCAATGCTTAATGGCAACCAATTCCAATATATTTGAGTCTACTTTTAAAAAGCCTGGTAAAACCAAGGCTTTTTTTATTTGTTTACTCATCGCCTCCTTTCTATGGGTGGTGCATGCCCTCAATACGGTGTACACTTATAATTTCAGTATTCCTGTAGAGTTTAAAAACTTGCCTGCAGACAAAAAACCGTTGATGCAATTGCCTCAAGTTATTAATGCCGACGTTAAAGCGAGCGGATTAAAACTAGGCCTGATGTTGCTTCGTCAACCCTTTAAATCCTTGTCAATTGACATGAATGGGCTGAAAACGGTCAACCGAGGCCAACATTATGTATTATCTGGTTCACCGATTGATTTTGAATCGATATTTCATTTTGAAACCACCATTAGGCACCTTTCACCCGACACCCTTTATTTTACTGATAGAACGGGCTTTGAGAAAAATATACCAATAAAAGTCCCAATGAACATTAGTTGTCGCGAGGGATTCGGATTCAAGAAACCCATCATTTCCCCCTCTTTTATTACTATCTGGGGAGATTCAAACGTGCTTCAGTCTGTTGATACTGTTTATACACAGATGCTTAACTTGACACAAATTACTAATAACGTTTCTGAAAATATACCTGTCATAAAGCCAGGTTCTGGCATCTACACTTCCTTAAATCAGGTACATGTTCAAATAGACGTCGATCGTCTCGTAGAACACCAATTAACCATACCTATCAAGGATATTCAACAACATCCGGGCAAATCAATCAACATCTTCCCCGCTTTTGCACGGATAAAATTTACTACTCTCCAAGGTAGCTTCCTTCCTGAAGATTCCCTGCTTTTTAAAGTAATGGTGAATAGTGAAAGAAGGAATCATCGCACCAATAAGTTTCCGGTGATTTTAGGAACCGTGCCGGGACACGTAACGGTGATTGATTATGAACCTAAAGAGGCAGACATCCTTATTCTCTCCAAATGATTATCGGATTAACTGGCGGAAGCGGAACTGGGAAATCGGTAGTTCTGCATGTTTTCAAAGCATTGGGGTATGCGACCTACTCAAGTGATGAAGCTGCCAAAAAAATTTATTTCGATCCTATCATTAAAGAAAAAATAATTCAATTATTGGGTGAAGCGGCTTATTCTAATGGCCTGTTAAACAAGGCTTTTATACGTGACGCGATATTCAACAACACTTCCCTACGTTCATCCCTGAATGCTATCATCCATCCGGCTGTTGCCAATGATTTCCAAACTTTTTTTCAAAGTCAAAAAGGACCAGTGATTCAAGAATCGGCTTTGTTGTTTGAAGCGGGACTCGATAAACGGTGCGACAAAATTATCGTGGTTACTGCTTCTGAGGCCACTCGCATCAAACGGCTGCAAGAAAGGGATCAGCTAACCAAGGAGGCCATTTTACTTCGTTTCGGCACACAGTTACCCGAACATTCAAAAATTGAAAAAGCCGACTTTGTGATACAGAATAATGATGGGGACCATTTGCTAGATCAAGTGTTACAAATTTCAGAGAAAATCATCCATGCACACCCGTGATTTATTGACTGCTCAAATTGAAGTCTTCGGCAAACTGTTAGCTGCCCTCCTACTTCGAAGGAAAAACAATAGTTTAACCAATTTAGAGACTGAATTATTTGAACTCAGTAAGCACCAATTGGGTATTGAAGTCGAGGCTTTATTAAAAGAAGATGATGCCTCCTTCGAGCAAACCATTCTTTTAAATCAAGCCATAGCCCCTGAAAAAAAGAAATTACTCGCTTGGCTGCTCCAAGAACACTGTGAATTGAAAATGGCACTTGACGATTTTGAACAAGCTAGAAATTCGGCTTATAAAGCCTTGCTCTTGTACCGGCATTTGCTCGACCAGCAAAATGGACTTGTTTACGATCTCGACCTAGCCTTCCGCTATAATTTTTTAAAGAAAATTTTAGAACGCCAGTAAGTTCATTCTAGGAATTAAGCACCACTTTTCCTTTGTAAATAGTGCCAATTACCTTTCCCTTCAGCGGTTTAGAAAACAGTGGACTATTTTGAGATAGCGATTCATTGTTTTCTTTTTCGAAGGACGATGTTCCCTCTAAAGTAAATAAAGTCAAATTAGCCTTCTCTCCCTCTGCAATAGATGGTATTTTGATACCAAGTAATTTACGCGGATTCTCAGCTAACACACGAACAATGTGCGATTCTGACTTATCTCCTAAAGCTTCGGCCAAAAGATTAAAAGTTGATTGGATACTAATCATACCCGAATCGGCATGATCGAATTCTAATTCCTTACACTCCGGATCAAGCGGCAAGTGGTCACTTACTACAACGTCAATAGTGCCATTTTCAATGGCAGTGCGCAAGGCGTTAATATCGCGCTTGGTACGTAATGGCGGATTGAGTTTAAAATTCGTATCAAACTCTTTCAAAACAGAATCGTCATACACCAGGTTCACTGCTGGTACGCCGCAAGTAACGGGCAAACCAGCCGACTTAGCCTTTTTAACCAAGTCTACACTCCCCTTTGTTGAAATAACAGGCACATGCATTTTGCCGCCAGCGTATTCGAGAATAGCGATGTTTCTTTGTAACGCCAGTTCTTCAGCCAAGGCCGGTAGACCTTTCATACCAAGCGCCGTAGAGGTTTCACCCTCATTCATCTGGCCCCCTCTTGTCAATCCCTCTTCATTGGCATGCAAACATAAAAACACATTGATATTGCTGGCATATTGCAGTGCACGCACTACCATACCTGAATCTGTTGGTGCTGTTTTATAGTCACTGAACCCAACCGCACCGGCTTGGTGCATATCGTACATTTCTGCTAAGTCCTTGCCTTTTCCATCAACAGTTACCGTTCCGAAGGGTAACATATCGGTATCGAAGTCTTTAGCTGCCGTTAGGAGGTGTGATATCTGGGACTTGGTATGAAGAGCAGGGTGATTATGGCTATGCAGACAAACAGCTGTAAATCCACCTTTTCTTGCTGCATTAGAAAGGCTTTCGAGTGTTTCGCGGTGTTCATAGCCGGGATCTCCACTAACCGCCTGTAAATCCATAAACCCAACCGAGACACATAAGCCCTGTTCTGCAATGGTTTTTATCGGCCCCTTTACAACAATGGACTTTTTTATAGAAGTGATTTTACCCGATTCAATAAGGATGTCGTATGTTTTTCCGTGGTAGTCGCTACCCGGAGCAATGATTTTCGCCTGGCGGATTAATACATTCATAATTCTACTTAAACAATCTGATAATGACCATTTCGGCCAGCAACCCTGCGAGGGCTAAAAGTATAAATAATTTCCAGAATTTTTTTCCTTCATTACTCATAATTACTGACTCTGGTATTTTTTCATCGGCTGCATCACTCACCGTAAAATGGTTAAGATGGGACGATTCAAGAAGGGATCGGAATTCGTCGGGACTATACCCATCCATTTCCGACTCCATGCGCGAATAATTTATGGCTAAAGGCAGAATGGCTTTATCATTTTGTTCTAATTGGTAGTAACCGGGTACAGTTAATTGTCCCCTACAATTTAACTCCACACCCGAGCCATTGCGTCTAAGTTCAGGGATGATTTCGATTTCCTTATTTTGGGAACGCACCACCGGTGGTTTTTCGCTTTTATTCCAATTTTGTATGAAGATGGGCGCCGACTCACCAGCCGTATAATAGAGCGGTCGAATTTCTACCCCACTAAACGCCATTTTATATAAAACGGGAACAAAGAGGGCGTGTCGAGCAAAATTCGACTCTTGATCTTGGAAACCCGTTGTAAATAAAAAAAGTGGTGCTGTTTGGCCGCTTTTAACTAACAATGGATCACCATTCGATAATTTAAGCAGGACTTCAGATTGGATAGAAGGCATTAACTTTAGATGCCGCAACACAGCGGGCAGGTTTGTACGGCTTTCAATTTTTTCGAATACTCCTGAGAAAAAAGGACTTTCGTTCTCTACCCGATCGCATTTTAAGCGGGTGGTGTCCAAGTCAGCGGTTAAGGGCAATTGCATAGACTGTGCCAATGCTTGATTAGCAGGACTGTTGCGATTCATAGCAGGAATTACAACAACAGACACGCCCGATTTGCGTATGAGGCTCAATTCATCCAATAGGCCACTCCCCGCTTCCTTGAGTTGGTTGAGTATAATCAACCGCGATTTTCGCATTTGCGCATAGTCAATCCCTTTATCAGAAAAATAATAAGGTTGAAACAAACTATCCTTATCAAAAAGGTTTCTAAAACAAGCGTCTTTCCCCCCATCACTAATTACTGTAACTGGAATTTGTAAGCCGGGTTGAAAAGCAAAATAGAATTTATCGTCGTGGTTGACTGGGAAATCTTCAATAGCCACTTCACCAAAAACCAGCCCTTCTTCCTTACATTCAAAGGTGAACACTAAATCGGTTTTGCCTCTTGAAGCAATTGAATACGAGTTAACGGCAGTTTGTCTTCCATTCAACACCAAACGTGCACCTCCCGATTCAATAGGCTGATTGCCTGTGTTTCTTAGCCGCACATGCAGCGATTGTATTAATCCCTTTTGTTGAATAGGTGAACTAAACCAACAGCTATCAATGTACACATTGCCAGAGGCATCTGCTGTCAAGGGCAGAATGGTGTAGTGAACGGATGTATCTGCCTTAAGCCCATCAAGCACAAACGTGTTCTTTTGCAAATCAGACAAAAGCCAAGCTTCCTTTTTTCCTGTAGGAAGTCCTCTTAAAAATTCCTGCAACCTATTTACTACCTGTGGCAAGGCCTTTGTTGAGGGATGAATGGTCAATTGATCGATCTCATTCAAGGCATCTTCCTTCGAATAAAGCCGTTGGTGCTTTCCTTCAAACGCGTTAGTGATGAGGTAAATCTTTTCATTGTCCGTTAACCGTTTCACTAGTTCTTTTGCCCGTTCTCTGGCCAAGTCGAATAGCGGACCTGTACCATTTACCCGTTGCATGCTAAACGAATTATCGATATAGATGGCCGTAACGGTACTCGGTCCCCTATTATTTTTACCTGGAACATACGGCTGCGCAAAGGCTAATATCAAGCAAGCTAAGGCGAACAACCGCATTAATAAGATGAGCCACTCTTTTAGTCGGCTGCGAGTTTTTTGTTCTATTTCTAATTCCCGAAGAAATTTAACATTGGTAAAATACACCTTTTTGTAGCGCCTGAAATTAAAAAGGTGAATGATGATAGGAATGGCCAATGCAAGAAGGCTCCAAAGAAAAGCAGGATAGACAAAGGTCATTATGTAAAATTACAAAAAGGCGGGTGCAGCAAATAATTTTTTTTCAGCATCCTTTCCAAGTCAGTCCCCCTTTTTACTACTTTTACTTAGTGCAACTACCTATGAATACTGTCATTGCCTCTATTGGAAAGAACCTGATATTATTAGCCTTGCTTTTAGTATCAGTCATAAATGTTTTTGCTGGTGCTATGACCTTTAAGACGTTAATCGCTGTTCAAATTGCCACTGGCTTTGTTTATGTGTTTTTAAGTTGTTATGAATATTTAAACGCCAGCTACAAAGCCGCGTTACCATTAAAACGGTTTCCCTATTTTTCTTATAGTGTAATCATGTTTAAAGTCTTGAAATCCGCTGTATTCCTCACTTGTGCGGTGGTTCTGTATTTTGCACAAGACCGATTTAGAATGTTGTACCCGATCTGTTTAGTTATTGCTATAACCGAGGCCATAATTACTTGGTTGCGTTACCGCAATTCGATGTTCTTTGTCAATATTTACGCCAATTATCTCCTGATGGTCGATGATAAAATCAATAAACTTTTTGCATCCGACATCCTCTTAGTAGAATTCAGGCACGAAATTTTTTACTTTATTAAAAAGGACCATAAGACGTTTACTTTAAAACTCGAACACCTCTCAGAAAAAGAATTATTCACCCGCAATTTGTACGACTGGATTAAACGGAACCAAGTAACGCTAAGCGAGGAATCTGCCAAAAAAATCACTGATCGAATTGTTTAAGTCCTATTCGGACTGTTAATTCCGTTATCGACTCCCTGCTGTATTTTCATTTTTTCTTTTAGGACTAATTATTCCAGATAATCATCAAGTCATAAAAAAACCCTTTAATTATTTGATAATTAAAGGGTTGTAGTAGCGGAGACGGGAGTTGAACCCGTGACCTCAGGGTTATGAATCCTGCGCTCTAACCATCTGAGCTACCCCGCCAGGTTAGGGGCTGCAAATATAGACTTTGTCCACTATATGACAAAAAATAATTTTTTGCTTTAATAATTTGCCTTTTACTTAAAAATATATACATTTCAGAAAATTTTTTTTATGTCAAAGAAGGTTAAGGCAACCTCAAAACAGAAAACGAAGCCAGCTGTCCCTAAAAAGTCCGCCAAAGCTAATGTCAAGCCCTCGAAAGCACCTGTGAAGAAGACTGCCCCTTCCAAGACGGCCAAAAAAGTAAAACCGGCAGTAAAAAAAGCGCCAGCTAAAAAGGCTGCACCAGCTAAAAAAGTAGTTGCAGTTAAGAAAATGGCCAAAAAAGTAGCCCCAAAGGTTGCTGCCCCTGTGAAGGCGAAAGTAATTGCTAAACCAGCAAAAAAAGCGCCTGTAAAAGAAGCTGTTAAACCTGCAAAGGCCGTTACCAAAGCACCGGTTGAAGCAAAGTCAACAGTTACAAAAACAGCGCTTGCTCCCAAGGTCGTAAAGGTTGAAAAAGTTGAAAAGGTTGCAGAAAAGCCGGTAAAAGAACCTAAAGAAAAAGCAAGTAAGGCGGCGGCTGAAATCGTTGAAAATAAAAATGGTCGGGAGGTACTAGCCATCAACAATACCATTCCTGCCAAAGCCGTTGATTCGATTTCCCCTTCCAAAATTGCCTCCATATCCTCTTCCATTACCAACCCAGTGCGTCGTCCCGATTCATATTCGGTTAAAATGGAGAAAGAACCAACCGGTAAGTTTGAGATGGAATTTGTCGTACATGCCTCGGCGGAGATGTTGTACGAATTTATTTCTACAGCCTCAGGTTTATCAGAGTGGTTTTGCGATGATTTAAACATTCGCAACGGAATTTATACATTTATTTGGGAAGATCAAATGCAACAAGCGCGCCTACTTAAAACAGTAGAGAGCCAGCTTGTCCGTTTTCAGTGGGTCGACAAAACCGACGGTTCCTATTTTGAATTCAGAATTCAAAAAGACGATTTAACCAACGACATTTCTTTGATTGTTACTGATTTCGCTGATAGTCATGGTGACAGAGAGTCTTCGAAGCTGTTGTGGAACAGTCAGATTGAGAAATTACTGCATGTAATAGGCTCTATCTTCTAAGCCAAATCTTTGTTTATGAGTGCTTCCCACACCGGATCTTTGTAGGCCGGTAGTGCTTTTATTTCAACTGGTTTTAAACTCACTGGATGAATAAAGGTGGTACGGTAACTATGCAAGTTAATATATCCACCAGGATTGGTCCGATTAAACCCGTACTTCACATCTCCACGAATCGGACAACCTATCGCTGCTAGTTGCGCACGTATTTGGTGATGGCGACCGGTTAATAATTTAATTCGCAATAAATGATAGGTCTCCGAACTGGCGATGACCTCGTATTCCAATTCAGCTTTCAAGGCACCCGGAATAGGTTTCTTGTAGGCTTTGGACATATTGGTTTTTTCATTCTTAACCAGGTAATGCTCCAATCGTCCCGCTAACTGTTGTGGCTTATTTTTTACAGCGGCTAAGTATTCCTTTTGAATGGTCTTTTCTCTGAACAATTCATTAAAACGTGACAATCCCTTACTTGTTTTGGCAAAGATGACAATGCCACTAACGGGACGATCTAAACGGTGTATAACACCACAAAACACATTTCCAGGTTTGTGGTCACGCACTGCGATGAATTTTTTTATTGTCTCGCTCAAAGGCTCATCACCCGTTTTATCGCCTTGTACAATTTCAGATGGCAATTTATTCACCACGAGTATGTGATTGTCTTCATAAACAATCCTTTCAGGTAATTCAAGTGCGTTCATCGGATGCCAGTGCGATTTGTTCTACGTTTAGGTTTAAAAAGTCGGGCCAATTTCCCTTCAATGCCAGCAGAAGGTGACAAAGCTGGTGCATTCACCAAGTAGCCATCCTTCCCAATTAGAAAATAAGCCTCAGTACCGGCAATGTGCCAACTATCATAAGCCTTTACCTGGACCGATTTCTCGTTGGCAAACCAAACCGCCCAATCAATTTTCGGGTTGTTTCTTAAATACTGTTGGTAGGTTCTTAAACTATCATCGAGACAGATCGAAAGGAAAATAACCTGATCGCCATAATCCTTTCTGAATGATTTTCTTAAATCGCTCAACATCGCCATTTCCTTTAGACTTTCGGGATTCTTAGTGCTGAAAAAATTCAAGTAAACCCAATGTCCTTTAAAATTATCCAATGTGCCTATAGTGCCTTCACGTGAACGCGCAATAAGCGCAGGTGCAGGTGAGCCGGGTTGCATTCGGTTGATGAAGGTGAGCATGTTATTACTTATTGTTCGGTGCTCAGGCAGCGAGGTTTGCATATGTATCTGCGCAATCATGCTCGACACTGCCGATGGGTTGAACTCGGGACTAAAATAAAAATCCCACAAACTCCTCAAGGCGACCAATTCACGCAAGGTATCGTTTTTAAGCAGCCGATCGGCCTTCAGAAATTCGCTAAACAACTGGTAACTTCCTTTTTGATTGACAATGTTGTACAAGGTTTGTCCCTTTTTCTGAGCCGACATTTCCATAGCATACCCACGAAAACTAGTATTAAAAAACTGCATGTATTCGTGGTGGTTGTATAGAATTGGTTTGTTTACCAAGTACCCATTAATTAAATACCGTTCGCCACGCGATAAACTCGCATTCAACGAGGCGATAGCATACTTGACATAATTCTTGAAGTAGTCATTCTTGATGGACTCATAACGTCGGTCGCAACGAATTTGTAACGAATCAGATCGTTTGAACAACATGGCGCGGGATAAAAAACGACCATCTTCGGTGTAAAGCACCTTGTTTTTTTGTGCCTCAAAATCAAAGATGAGGGCATTTAATTCAGTTGAATCATTTCCAATAATACCAATAGTAACAGGTAAATCTGAACTGTTTTCATAAACCATTTGCGGCTCTAACGCCGGAAATGTAATTGCATAGACATAATCAGGTTGCACATACAAGGTCGCCACTGCTTTTCCAATTCGAATAACTACAGGTCGTGTTTCCCTGGTAAGAAATTCCAATTCAAACGAACCATCACTTGCTACAGTATCCTCCGTTTCACGCATCTCAAGTGACGTTACATGATCTAGATAACGCGAAACGGTTACCACCCTGCCCGCATAAGAAGAGTCGGCAAATCCCCTTACTACGACCTTTTGAGCGCCAAGCGTGAACGGGAGCAACAAAAGCAGAATTATACGCATGTGGTTATAATACATTCAAACAAATAAGTTACTAGTCTACTCGCTTTATCGAAAACATATCGCTGTAATTGGTAGCAAGTTTTGGAAAGATACTACTTACAACCGGATAATAATTATCAAAACCAATTGTTTGGGGACTTCTGAAAATCTCTGCCACGTTAGTATTCAAGGTAATTGTGCGATTCAGTCCACTTAAAACTAAAGGAGACGGTAAGGTCAATTCAACCCAACGCAAGCAATTGTCAGCCCCTTTAAATCCACCCACATGGATATTATACACATCTTCCACCGGGTTATTATTACTTACATAAGTGCCTTCGAGTTTGTAGAAAATATAACCACTACTCCACTCCCAGAACATCTGGTTGACAGGATCTAACGCTCCTGTTTGAGCACCCGAGACATTTCGAGCACTGTCTACCCCAATCAGGAATTTTATTTTGGTATAAGTCCCAGAGGTCACATTACTTATCGTAAAGTCATTCACGCCTTCGCAATGTTTAATTAAGTGATAACTTTCAGGTTCGGCATATACATCAGCATCACCGATCAATTGAATATTGGAGATGTAATAATTGAATTTGGTGATAGAATATTGATCGCCACTTTCATTTGAATAGTAACCAGTAGTTGGTGTGAACACGGCCTTATCAACTACAGGTAAAAATGAAATCGCCACCGATGAAGCCGGAACCGGTTCGGGCAATGGTGTCACTTTCTCTTTTTCCCTGCAAGAAATTAGCAACACTACAAGCAGAGCAATTAAACTATGGCACCGGATCATAACCTTGTGAACCTAGAGGATGACATTTAGAAATTCGACGAAGCGATAACCAGCCCCCCTTAAAGGGTCCGTATTTTTTTATTGCTTCAACAGAATAGGCACTGCAGGAAGGAGTAAAACGACAGGCATTGGGTAATAATGGACGAATGGTGTATTGATACCCTCGTACCAGTAAGATAAAAAAACGCCCGAGCATACTACAAATATAATGATTGTCAACCCAAGAACCGGTCGGATGCGAGTAAACCGCCCACATGTTTATCGATAATTAACGAGAAATCATCCTTTGAGATGGTGTTTAAAGAAATAAAACGAAACCCCTGGCGCTGATTTACAAGGTAATGATGCGGTTGTTCTGAAACTGGAACAGCCAATGGATGCACCGTTTTTACCAAGTAATAAATGCTTACAACCTGGCTATCATCGTATGCTGAAGGCACATAAAAATCAGTGGTATAATAGTGGCGCCTGATTTCAATCTCCGTTTCCAATTCTTCTCGGAATTCCCGTTTCAAGCCTTCAATAGTCCCTTCTCCCAACTCGAGCCCGCCACCAGGAAATTTAGTAATGCCCTGCCCCTTGATAAGTTCATCGGAAACCAGAACTCTTCCCTCTTCTATAAGAAGCCCATAAACTCGTATGTTAAACCGCATAGAGCAAATTTACTGATAGGCTTATAGGTAAACGCAAGGACTTAGTCTAAGAAATAAACAATGGTAACACCATAAACAAATTGCCTACTTCCAGCCGCTTCACCCGCCAATCTTTGCTGGTACATAAAATAAGTATCCAAATCGAGATTTTTACGGAGTTGGGAGGTTAAACCAATGAAAGTCCTGTAACGGCTAATATCGCCCAATTGCCTCGAAGGATCGAATAAACAGAGATTGAATTCGCCGGCAAAATAGGGTTCGAATCGCCTAGTCAAACTGTATCGAACGGTTAGTTTATTGCGATCGTACCAACGCAGGATTTCGGCCTTTTCTCGGTTGTAGCCCGCTGTTGATTGGGCTTGGACTAAATGCCGATACACAAGCTTAAAGACACCCAATTGATAGCGAAACTGACCACCTACATAAAACTGATGATAAGGAAGAAAATACCCTTCCTTCTTTTTGGAAAATCCTTGAACCAAGCCACCGACCAGTCGAAAGGACCGGTTGATCTTGTAAGTAATTTCAGGATTAAGATTAAACTGCGAATAACTCACGAAATTGTCTTCGAAACGGTTCTGCACCAAGAGCGACGTTTCAAGCTTTTTACCAAACTTCTTCTCCAGTTTAGCATAGAGCCATAACCGTGCATCGCTTTCTTGCGCAGATAAACAAAAAGAAAGCACGAAAAAACAACAGGTAACGACGAATTTCACTGCAACAAACATAACCATTATCGTGAGTTCATTCCTTCCATTTCGGCGAATTCAAAATTATTGCGGTAAAAATCCAGACACATACAAACAACAGCAGCATTAAATTCGCCCCTGCCCACCATTTTGATTTAACGTTTGTTTTCTGAAGTTGTTGATTATTCATGCGGTGTATTGCTTAAATTCACCTCCCTGTGATTATGAAAACAATCAAGCTCCTCTTTTTCCTATATTTTGCAAGTAGCAGTTCGTTAACAGCCCAACAAGCCAGTGGGGACCTCCTTTTACGCATGAAGAAATTGGGCGTAAATGGCAGTGTGATGTACTTAGCTGCTCACCCTGACGACGAAAACACACGGCTCATCGCCTACCTGGCTAACGAAAAACTCTACCAAACAACCTATTTATCGATTACGCGTGGTGATGGTGGGCAAAATTTAATTGGCAGCGAACAAGGTCCCTTGTTGGGGTTAATCAGGACCAATGAACTATTAGAAGCGCGAAAAAAGGACGGAGGCCAGCAACTTTTCACCCGCGCAAATGATTTTGGTTATTCAAAAGGTCCGGATGAAACATTAAAAAAATGGAACAAAGATTCGGTACTATCTGACATGGTATTTGCTATCCGCAAGTACAAACCCGATGTTATTGTTTGTCGTTTTCCTACAACCGGCGAAGGGGGGCATGGCCACCATACAGCTTCAGCCTTGTTAGCCGCTGAAGCTTACACCGCTGCAGCCGACCCAAGCCGCTACAGCTGGCAGTTGAAATACACAACCGTATGGCAACCTTCACGTTTGTTTTGGAACACCTTTAATTTTGGCACAACCAATACCACTGCCAATGACCAGTTGAAAATTGATGTTGGAGGTTACAATGCCTTGCTTGGAAAAAGTTATGGTGAAATTGCGGCAGAATCAAGAACCTGCCACAAAAGCCAAGGGTTTGGAACTGCGTCACAACGCGGTAACACATTAGAATACTTTAAACAGTTAGCAGGTACTGAAGCAAAAGCAGAATTGTTAGAAGGACTTGATGTGAGTTGGAAACGCTTTGGACTAGCACAACTCGATAAAACGGTTCAAAAATTAATTGCCTCCTTTGACGTACAAATGCCAGAAAAAAGCATTACCATATTGGAAGAAATTTACGCGCAATTAGTCGCCATTAAAACACAAGACCCGCTTCTTGCCTACTACAAAGAGATTCACATCAAAAACTGCATCGCTTTGTTACGAGCTTGCACTGGTTTTTACAGCGAAGTATCCGTATCGGATCATTTGTTGGTACCAGGACAAACGTATTCGCTTGTAGCGAAATTCATAAACAGGAGTAATGTACCACTGGATTTAAAAAACTTACACTGGCCGGGAAGCGACAGCACCTTTGTTTTGCGTATGGCTCCACAACAACTCTACACGTTTAAAAGAACCTTCACTGTTCCCGAAAACGAACCTTATTCCACACCCTACTGGCTAGAATCGGCTTATACTGAATCTCTGTATTCGATTAAAGATAGAATGCTCTATAATTTGCCCGAATCACCTTCAACGTTTAATCTTAACTATGAATTGGTAATCAATAAAACGACCCTCCTTAGTAGCGAAGCCGTTTTATTTCGGAGTACGGACCCGGTAAAGGGAGAAAAAACGCGCCGACCTGCTGTAGTGCCCCCTGTTTCTATAAAACTAATTGATCGATGCGCCGTTTTTAATGAAGGCGATAAACGCCTAATCAAGTTACAGTTGAAGGCCAACGTTTCCAATGTTTCTGGCACCTTGGTAGCCGCAGCTCCCATGGGCTTTTCAGTTACCATTGCGAGTCCCGAACTTTCTATCGAACGAAAAAACCAAGAGTTAACCATCCCCATCACCGTTACCGCACTGCGCACAGATTTAAAAGGCGAACTGCGTGTGCGGTTTATTATCAATGGCAAAGCCTGCTCATTAGCATTGTATGGACTGGAATACGAACACATTCCGGCTCAAGTGGTTCAAAAAGAATCGGTGTGTTTATTGCAATGTTGCCAATTAAAAGGCAACCAACAGCTCGTTGCGTATGTGCCAGGTGCTGGTGATGAAGTAGCCGAAAGTTTGGTCATGGCTGGTTATTCTGTGCATGTTTTAAGCAACGCACAATTAGAAAGTGAAGATTTGTCACAATACAAGGCCATTATTACAGGTGTGCGCGCATACAATACGAATGAAAAACTACAAGCGCTAAATGAACGTCTGCTTGACTATGTAGCAAATGGCGGAAATTTGATTGTGCAGTACAATACCAATAGCCGCGTTGGTCCTTTGAACGCCCGTATCGGACCTTATCCCTTTGCAGTGAGTAGGGACCGTGTGACTGATGAAACAGCCATCGTTCAATTTTCTCAACCCTTACATCAAGTATTAAAAGAGCCCAATCCAATAACCAGTGATGACTTTGAAAATTGGGTACAAGAAAGAGGCATCTACTTCGCCACCGAGTTAGATCCACAGTACCAAACTGTGCTAACCATGAATGATCCTGGTGAAAAAGCACATACAGGAAGTTTAATAATTGGAAATTATGGAAAGGGTCATTTTGTGTATACTGGACTCGCCTTTTTCAGACAACTTCCATTAGGCAATGCCGGTGCCTTCCGACTCATGACGAACCTGATTAATCTTAAGTAACGATGAGTGAGAAGCGTTGGTACCTTGCCTATCTAATGCTCGCAATCTGGCTTGTAGTAATGATTATTGGTCTCTACTTTTTTACTGAATACTATTCATGAGCAGCATAGATTGGATAGTAACACTCGCTACCCTAGGCATTATTATTGTTTATGGTATTTGGAAAAGTAGAAAAACCAAAACGCTCGAAACCTACTTGCTCGCCGATCGTTCGTTGCCCTGGTACCATGTAACACTTTCTGTAATGGCCACTCAAGCGAGTGCCATCACTTTTTTATCAGCCCCTGGTCAAGCCTATACCGATGGAATGCGTTTCATCCAGTTTTATTTTGGACTACCACTAGCCACAATAATTCTTTGCGTTGCCTTTGTTCCGATTTTTCATAAAATGAAAGTATTTACCGCTTATCAATATTTAGAAGAACGATTTGACGGAAAAACACGCACCCTAACCGCCTTTCTTTTCCTTTTACAACGGGGGTTGTCCACGGGCATAACTATTTATGCTCCAGCAATAGTGATGTCACAGATCTTACACATCTCTATTAATTTAACCATCGTTATGAATGCCATACTGGTAATTCTGTACACAGTATATGGAGGTACCAAGGCGGTTTCATACACCCAATTGCTTCAAATGGTGGTCATTTTTTCAGGCTTGTTTCTTGCAGGTTACCTGGTCGTACACAATTTACCCAACAACATTGGTTTATCTGAAGCATTAGATATTGCAGGTATTGCAGGGCGCACAAAGGTGTTAGACACCCAGTTTGACCCTGCGAATAAGTTCAATCTTTGGTCCGGACTAATTGGTGGACTTTTTCTTCAATTATCTTATTTCGGAACCGACCAATCGCAGGTTGGTCGCTATCTAACAGGCCGTTCAATTAATGAAAGCCGACTGGGATTATTTGTTAATGGCCTTGTTAAAATCCCCATGCAGTTTTTCATACTTATGCTTGGCGCCTTGGTCTTTAGTTTCTATCACTTTACCCAACCACCCGTGTTCTTTAATGAACATGCTTTAGAAATTGTAAAAAGCGGCCATTTAAAAACCAATGCTGAACTTATTCAGACCCAATTTAATGAGATTAACGCCTTACGATTAGAGCATGCCAAGGGTTACATCGAGGCACAACGGAGCGCGAATAGCGATGTAGCGTCTGTTTGCAAACAGTTAATCCAACAAGACAATCAGCAAATTGACACATTAAGAAAACAATTTGTAAGCTTATTAAAAGCTGAAGACCCAAAGGCTGATCAGAATGATAGCAATTTTGTGTTCCTCTATTTTGTTACGCATGAACTGCCAAAGGGCGTTATTGGTTTGCTGATAGCAGTGATATTTTTAGCAGCCATGGGCTCAACAGCGAGTGGGTTGAATTCCCTGGCCTCGTCCACTATGGTCGATTTTGTTCAGAAATACCGACCCACCAACCAATCAGAGGTCGCCAAGGTAAACACGACCCGTTGGCTAACGGTTGCATGGGGACTATTTTGTATGTGTGTTGCTTTTTATGCCAGTAAGGTGGGCAATTTAATCGAAGCGGTGAATGTGTTAGGCTCTCTATTTTACGGTGTAATACTCGGCATTTTCTTAACTGCTTTTGTATTTAAAAAAATTAAAGGCACTGGTGTTTTTTATGCCGCCCTTATTTCTGAAGTACTCGTAATCGGATTATGGTACTTTCAAGTTACCGCCTTTTTATGGCTCAACCTTATCGGCTGTGTTGCTTTAATGCTTTTGGCGGTGGTGTTTGAATTGACCGCCAATCAGGCATTACAACCATCAAAGCCCCTTGATTAACCGGGCGTTCACTGCCTTGATAAAATCAGTAATGAGGTAGGCAATCAATTTACCCGTCTTGTTATCTGCCTTTCTGTGAGCCAACACCGGCGCGGCTTCGGCTATATGCAAGTAGGTGGCATTGAGTTTCGATGCGGCCAAATGCACATACTGCCTAGCCTGTATGGGTGAAATACCACTACTGGTTCTGGCACTGCTGGGCACATTCGTAATAGCATCCATATCCAATTCAATGCCACATGGGCTATTTCCAAGAAATGAAATTGTTTGCAAAACAGCTTCTTCAAACGCGCATTCACTCCTTACAAATACCTTTTCATAACTTATGTAAAATAAACGAGCAGGTTCTTTTCTAAAGCGCTCGAGTGCTTGTCGGTTGTTATACGATTCGTGCATGGCAACCACACCATACTTATTCAAGCCCTTATTTGTGTAGGCATAGGTAAATCCGTTTCCACTATGACGCCCCTCTTCTGCTCTAAAGTCGAGATGGGGATCACAATTAATAACATTAATGGATTGTTGAAGTGCCTGACTGCACCCCATAATATTTCCAAAAGCATTGTTGTGTCCGCCACCAATAATTAGTGGTGTTTTTCCTGCCTTTACAATAGCTCTCACTACGGATGTCACCCGTTCATCCAGCTGATTGACTAACGCATAAAGCTGCAACAAATCGTTGTCATTTCGCGGATCCAAGGCTTCCGCCTTATTTTGTAAATCGTTACAAGTAATTTCACCAGCAATCAACAGTTGTTCGCCATTAAAAAACTCATTGTCCTGAGTCGTTAGCAACGACTCCAACACGGGTTTAAAAGCGGTTGTAGCGCCTGGTCTTCCATAATTGGCTCTTATACCAATATCTTCAGGAATACCAACTAGTACATAAGAAGCAGTGCTACTCTCTAAGAGAGCTGGCCAATCACCATCAGCCGTTTGAACCGTATCACCTAATCGTGTTTCACCTTTTCGTTTACGGTAATGGGTAGCAAGCAGTTTAGACGTATAGAGTTGAATGGCCATTAATTAGATAAGCGATTTTGAATAATTTGAATCAAGTCGTCCGAGAGCTTTTCCCACGTGTAGTTGTGTTGCACATGAAGCAGAGCTTGCTGTTTCTTAGCCATGACTTCTTCACGATGTTCAACAATGGTTTTTAGCGTTTTTATCAGTCCCTCTGTCGAAGGCGACGACAACAACCAACCCGTTTTGTGATTTACCAGTCCGCTCACAGCGCCAACATCAGTGGCAACAACGGCTAGTCCCTGCGACATCGCCTCTAAAATAACATTTGGCATACCTTCACTCCAACTTGGACAAAGCAACACGTCGTTATTCTGAATTAATCGCAATAAAGTTGAACGGTCGCGCACTTCGCCATGGTACACAACCGACGGATGTTGTATGCGATTGGTTTCGGGAAGAGGACCTATAAATTCAAATTGTGCTTTAAAAGAAGGGTCGGCGAGCAACGCATCAATCGATTGATAAATTTCTTCAATACCCTTCCTGCGTTCATACCGTCCAAAATAAAGAAAGCGAATTGGTGTATGCAATTGGCTTACGTCGCTAACAAGTATTTCCTTTTCAACCCCTGATGGAATAATTTCAATGTTTGCTTTTGGAACACCTATCGCTGTTATGATATCGGTAATTTTTCCACCATATGAAAAAACAACATCGGCATTCTTGGAGAGCCATTTAACCGGATTACGCAATAATAACCGTTGTTGTAACCAAATTCTTTTTGACGGTGGCGGTTGAAACATTTCATAACCGTGAAAATTGATGCCAATCGGAGCACACGTTATTTTTTTCGCGGACTTGAGTCGAATTAATTTTGCGCCAGTAAACCCTTTAGTATAAATAAAATCGTAGGAATTAAGGTTGGGCCGTAAGGCCTCGTAAATCGCATCAGCATATTTTAGAGAGCGAAAAAGGTAGTGACCTGGGAACTTGAAACTCTTAGGAAAAGGCACTACCACCGACCGAATAAAGCGTCTTTCTTCCTCCGTAAAAACGGCTAAATCATCAATGGCCAGCTGGCTATCATTAAAGTGGTACAAATCAATTTGAACCCCTTTCTGCGCTAAGTATTTACAGAGATAG
>JACCDW010108398.1_pt1 | contig 20111 bp, 19 predicted proteins | sample 7449781 | NCBI WGS metagenome assembly JACCDW01 (sample SAMN15323449, study PRJNA562643) | freshwater metagenome | isolation source: river surface water | place: USA:Blue River Watershed | collected 2017-08-18
ACAGGACTAGTTGATGTTGATGGCGACGTCACTGTTGGCAATCTGACATCAAACAACGATATCACCACCGGAACTTTGAATACCACAGGCAACGCTGTGATTGGCGGTAACTTGACGGTACAAGGCAACTTGATCTACATCAACGTTGAAGACTTGACAGTGTCAGATCCGTTTATCATTATTGGTACAGGGCCTAATGGTACACCAATAGCAGCCGACGACGGGTATGACCGTGGTATCATCATGGAGTACTACAAGACCGCCACTGGCAGAGGCAACGCGGTCTACGCTTGGGACAACATCAGTGGCAATATGTTTGTGGCTTCCAATGCCGTGATCACCGGTAACGCTGTTACATCCATTGTTGAATGGGGAACATTAAACGCTGGTAACCTGCATGTACAGAGTATTGTAGTTGACGAAGCCTTTGGCAACGGCAACATCATCACTACCTATGGCACAGCCACACTGGGCAATCTTGTAGTTCCGGGTACCAGCGAACTAGTTGGCAAGACCATAGTTGGCAACGCTCTGCTCAATGGTGCCAACACAGCCAATGCCGCATTGGCAGTTGGAGCTACCACTTCAATATTGATTCCGGTGGGCAACACCGCACAGCGACCCAGCGGTGTCTCGGGCATGATCCGTTTCAACACATCCACAGACTCATTGGAATACTATGACAACGACAGTTGGACATCAGCCGGTACTACATTCACTATTGTTTCGGCGGACAGTTTTGTTGGTAACGGCGTAGCTAATACATTTACATTGAGTGCCAACTCAACTACGGCTGCCACAGTGGTATCTATCAACGGTATTGTGCAGATTCCAACCACGTCTTATTCTGTGTCGGGCAATGTATTGACATTCACAGAAGCACCAGAAGTCAGTGACGTGATTGATGCTCGTTTGTTTGTCACAACACAAACAGTCACTGGTATCACCAACGCAACGGGCAACGCTGTGGTTGAAGTCCTAGATAGTTCTGATACTGCCCAGATCACTGGTAACTTGTTACCATCAGCTAACTTGGTTTACAATTTAGGCAGTCCAACTAGTCAGTGGAATGATTTATATTTGTCAGGAAGTTCAATCTACATCGGCGATGTCATCCTCAAAGCCAGTGGTGGCAATCTCAAAGTAAGAAACTTTGACGACACCGCAGATGCCGGTGTCGAAGGTACATTCTATACTACCAGCACAACAGCAGGTAACTTGCAAATTGGTCTCAATCACATTGAAGCCACCAATGCCAACGGAGATATTGAACTTAGACCCAACGGTACTGGTATAATATTGGCAAATTCTGCCATAGTATTGAACTCCGGTATCCGCAATGGCGCCGGTAATGGTGTAGGTAACATTGGTAACAGTACTGCATACTTCAACACAGTGTTTGCCAAGGCCACATCAGCACAATACGCTGACTTGGCAGAGATGTATGAAGCCGATGCGATCTATGAGCCCGGTACAGTGCTGTGCTTTGGTGGCATCAAAGAAGTCACATTGTGCGCAGATGATTCTTGCCGTAAGGTAGCTGGTGTGGTTTCAACCAATCCCAGTTATATCATGAACGCTGGTCTTGCTGGTGACACAGTGGTCGCAGTGGCCTTGACAGGTCGTGTGCCTACCAAAGTCACTGGTATCATACGCAAGGGTGACATGCTAGTAGCTGCCGGAGACGGTCGTGCTCGAGCAGAAGCCAATCCGGCCACTGGTTCAGTGATTGGCAAGGCCTTGGCCGACTTCGATGGCGCAGATGGCGTGATTGAAGTTGTAGTAGGCCGAGTGTAAACTCAACTGCCGCAGAAATAGGGCTGACAACAGCCCTATTTTTTTGGCTAAATATTGCATGATTATGGTGAACTCATGGGCCTGACAAGAATCCGCGCCGAACAGATATCGGACATTGACTTCAAACAAGCAGTCAGAGTCTGTGCCACCACGAATGTGACCCTGAGCGGTGGAGCACCAAACTCGGTTGATGACGTAAATCTCCTATCTGGCGATCGTGTGTTGGTCACTGGACAGACCGATGCTGTACAAAACGGCATATATCAAGTGCAGACACTGGGTGCTGGTAGCAATGGAACCTGGGTCAGGGCCACCGATGCCAATGCAGCCACCGGGGAAATAGAATCTGGTATGATCGTGCAAGTCACCGAAGGCACAGCCAACGGTGACACACAGTGGGTGTTAAAAACCAATGATCCCATAACCGTGGGTGTCACGGCCCTGATATTTGAGCGCAACGTTGGTGGAAAAGTCACAGTCAGCGGATCTCCGCCCAATGATCCCAAACAAGGGGATTACTGGATTGACAGCGACACTGCGATAGAATATATCTACTTCAACGACGGTACAGCAACTCAATGGGCCGAGATGGAAGCCCAATACAACTACAGCTATGTGGGCGGCAATGCTGACTTCACACAGATCGCCTCTAACGTATTGCCATTTTCAGATGCTGCCTACAATCTTGGCAGTAGTAGTTATCAATGGAAAGATGCCTATCTCAGCAATGCACTTTATGTCACGTCGGTGACATCCTCTTCAATTATGGCCAGTAGTACAATCACAGCAACTGGCAATATCACCGGCGGTAATTTAATCTCAAATGGCACGATAACGATAGGTGCAGTATCTACTACCGGTAATGTTACTGCTAATAATGTGATAAGCACTACCACAATCAAAACAAATGCAACGACATACAGCAGTTTACCTTTACCAAATGCTGCGGGAGCAGGTGCTAGATCTTTTATCACTGATTCAGACACGGTCACTTTTTTGAGTGTTGTGTCCGGTGGCGGGAGTAATGCCGTACCAGTGATATCAAATGGAACAGATTGGATTGTTGGTTAACCAAGATATTTAGAGAGAAAAAATAAAAATGCCTTTACAGTTTCCGTCAAATCCCAGCGTAAATGATACTTACACGTTCAACGGAAAGACATGGGTTTGGAACGGCGATGGTTGGGAGTTACAAAAATCTGGTGCCATCAACGGCATCATCATTGGCAATGCCACTGCGGCAGCAGGCACGTTTACCACGCTCACTGGTGCCAGTGCAGTGCTGGCAGAATTAAACGTCAACGGCCAGAGCAATCTGGGCGGCAATGTGATCCCCACGGCTAATCTCACTTATAATCTTGGAAGCTCGGCCAATCGATGGAACGATATCTGGTTGGCCAACAGTACCATCTATCTTGGCGACGCAGAAATTTCGGCCAATGCCACATCGGTGATCATAACCAACCCCCAAGGTGGCACCACGGTATTGACTGGTTCTACTCCAAAAATAGAAGCGACGACCATCACTGCTTCGTCTGATGTGATCGCAGGCAATGTGCAAATAAAAACCCGTGGTATCTTGTATCTCTATGACACCGACAGCAGTAACTATATTGGACATCGCGCCCCGGGCGCACTGACTGGCAACTATACCTATCAATGGCCCACAAGTTATGGTAATGCATCACAGGTTTTAACCACCAACGGTGCAGGTGGGCTGAGCTGGGCCGACGGCGGCGGCGGTGGTGGTGGCGGTTCTGCTACCAGTTATCCAAACAGCACCGTACAACCGGTGCCCGGTGCCACCGGCAACTTTGACCTCAGTTATGATTTCGTACAAACTTCGCAAGAAATACCATTTGAATCATCGGCCACAGACCCATTTGGTGTGAATCTGGGCGAAGTTTACAGCATGATGGATCCAGTGGGTGAGATCCTCACTCCAGTGGATCTTGGAGTTTTGACCTAATAAATAAGCCATCGGGAGAATAGGATGCCTACCGTTTTACAGTTCCGCAGGGGAACCACAGCACAAAATAACTCATTCACTGGATCAGCCGGTGAACTCAGCATAGATACAGATCTTGATGTGATCAGGGTCCATGATGGATCGCACCCCGGGGGCTATGCATTGATTGGAGCCAATGCCGCGCAGACCATGACGAACAAAACTCTGGTTACCCCGACCATCACCGACGGCATGACGGCAAATGGAAACATAACTATCAGCAATGGCACGTCAGACATCAGTTTTCCTACGACCAATGGCAACATACAGTTTACCGTGGGCGGCAGTGACATTTTCAGGGTAGCGCCTGGTGGCATAGTGAATGATCTAGGCAACGGCGTGGGTAATATTGGCAACAGCACTGGATACTGGAACACTGTGTTTGCCAAGGCTACATCGGCACAATATGCTGACGTGGCAGAAAAATATGTAGCGGATCAGTTTTATCCTGCCGGAACAGTGATTGAAATTGGTGGAGAAACCGAAGTCACTGCCACCAAGACCACAGCCAGTGCCAAGATCGTGGGTGTGATATCTACCAATCCTGCATTGATAATGAATGCTGGAGAAACTGCTCCAAACACTGTTGAAGTGGCGCTGATTGGTCGGGTACCTTGTCATGTTGTAGGCAAGATCAGTCGCGGTGATCTATTGTGTAGCAGTGACACCCCGGGACACGCTCGATCCTTGCCAGCCGCCCTTTATCGACCCGGAGTGGTCATTGGTAAAGCGTTGGAAAATCACGACAGTGATGGTCCGGGCATGATCGAAGTTCTAGTAGGGCGCCTATGAAAGCCATGCATCGCCGCGACTACAGCGGCGAGTTCATAGTGGTAGAAACCAAATGGGCCAACGGTCTCAAAGAAGAAAAAAGAGAGTGGGTGGCCAACCCAATCGAAAACCATCACATTTCAGGACGTGCCGCTGTGATAGTCAGCGATGCGGATCGAGATCAGTTTGACTATGCGAGATTACAAAAACATCGTGGTGGACTGTTAGGTAAAAAAAGATTGCAGACTTATATTTCCGGCGGACTCTGGAAAGACATGATCGCGGATTTTTGGGTGTGTAAAGATCGAACTGAAATGGCTGCCGCTGTTGAATCTCGTTACGATGAACGCAGTACAGTCTATACTTCACCCAGGATGGTACTGACTTATCCTGGAAGATTGTATCTCATTCCTCTGGCACCCAACATGGATCATGCCGCCACCGCGGTCTATATCGCGGCGTTTGATGGTCACCAAGAAGTATTCATCCTCGGTGGCAACAACAGTACTGTCTGGCCTACAACTGAAAGTGTAACAAACATTGCTAGTGTGATGAAAGCCTACGACGAAACTAAATTTATTCTAGTGGGAACAGAAAAAAACATGCCAGCGGTGTGGCGATCATTGCGCAATGTGTCCTGCCAGGATTATCGAGAGTGGTCCAGTTACTGCGACGTCTGAATTGACGTTTTGACTATTTCTATTTTTTGTTTGATAGCATCAAAGTTTATAGTTGACCAAAGGCCCGGGTGCATGGGCCGAGGCCATGATGCACTTTGTATCCAAGCATATCCAAGATGTTCATCGTTGAGAGTGGGTTGAAACTCGTTGGCCACACAGCAAAAAAATGTATGATAGAAAAAATGTTCGTCGTGGCTGGTAAATTTTTCCAATGGTACCAGTCGTATATAATCAGGGAAAGACCCAATCTCTTCAATGCATTCTCTTTTGATCGCATCCAATAGACTTTCACCTGGCTCTGATTTGCCGCCAGGCAAGCCCCAACTGCCGGGGTGCTTGGTGTCGTTGCGCATGAGATAAAGATATCGATCTGTGCTGACAGAGTAAAACCAAACACCAACTGCGTTCACAGTACCAAACTCCATTCTCCAGTGGGATAAAGACCCTCGTAGGCCTTGACCCACTCCGTCCCAGTCCATCGATATTGCAGACCAGTGGTGATATTAGTGACAAATTCTGGGTTGGTAGTCTGCTCCGCGGCAAAGAAACTGACATCCCAATCAGATCCATCGTATTCAATGATATCATTGGCACGGGCATCAGTGATTGGTCCCCAGGCAGCAGAAGCATCGCCCATGTCTTCCAATATGAGATATCTTTGTCCGGCCGCTGCCACAGGCAAGCCTTCGCCGGGACCAGCAGTCAATGGATTGACTATGGCGTTGATGGGATCCAGTGTGTTTTGTGGTAGGGTGTCCTCGTCAAGGTCGATCAATAAAAATCGATCGTCAGTGGGATCATAACTTATAGTTCCAACGATTTGCGTGTCATCGCCCCATTGATTGTCAAATCTGATTTGACTTATTCCCGGGCGCAATACTCCGTACATACCAACCACGGCCTGCCAAAACTCATTGCTGGGCGGTGACTGTGGTGGTGTAGTATTGTTGTTGGCCACGGGCACTGTTTGGCTGTATTTCAACACTTGTACTTTGTTGCCAATCAGCAGGGTTTGGAAGTTGTAAGGTGTAAACTTTTGTCGCGTGCCCAACAGAAGATCGTTGTTGGTGATGGCATCGTTGGCGTCACCGTTGGCATCAAATATCGAAGCAATGATTTTTTGTACCACACCCAGTTTCTTGACCTTGGCCGGCGCAGATATCCAGATAGGCATGGAAAAAGTCATGGTCATGATGTCTATGGGATTTTCTGTACCCACTGGAATAGTCCGGCTGGACCAGTTGGTGCGATCTAGCTCTACCACGCTTAGGCTGGTCCAATCAAGATAGTTGTCAGTGCTTTGTATTTCCAGGCTGGGGTTGAACAAGGTGGCAATCTGCTCAAATATCTGGAACTTCTGATTGGTATTTGAAGTCCAGATGTCGGCGTTGACTGTGAGTTTGTATGGCACTAGCATGAGCCGTTCTATAGTGAACGCATTGCCTTGTGTGGTTTCATAGGTTTCAGTCGCAGAATCATAGGTACGCTGGCGCACCTGCACCTTGTTGACATGGTAGGGTTCTTGCAATCTCTCTCGATCGTAGTCTAATCCAGTGATATAAAAAGAAATCAGCGGAGCAGCTGGCATGAAACTCGATGAGTTTTCCTGATTCACAGTCTGTGCCTGCCGGCTCCAATCACCATATCTCACTGGCACTCTGTGCAGGCTTTCATTTTCAGATCCTTGGGCTCCGTACATGACTTGGAAGTTGGACAGCATGCGAGCAAACTGTAGCAAGAATCGGCGTATCTGTTCGTCGTAAAAAAATTGTTGCATGATTAACTCGAAGGTTGTCCGGGCTGTGTGCCAGGATAAGGATTGGGTGGTTTGTTACCACCGTCGTCGCCGTTGTCGGCACGCGGTTTCAATATTTCGCTGAGACTCTGGCGACTTGGTATATTGCCCAGATCCGTGGTAGACACAGTGTATGTATTGTTGACAAAGCCTGACCGCAAGGTATTGTTTGATGGACCGTTGGTGAGATTAGTGCGGACCTTTTCTTCGATCTTGATCCAGGCACGACCATTGAAACGGAATAGACGATTGGGCCAGTAATCCAATCGCAGGGCATAGTCGCCTTCACGAGGGCTGAGCGGAAAGCTCACACCTGGTGTTACAGGCAACCCATTGGGTGCTATGCCATCGCCGGTGAGATAACCCAATGTATATCCATCGCCGGTGGGCGTCTGGCTCTGATCGGCCACGTTGACATTGGTGCTGTCAACATCAATATTAGTGCTGTCAATGGTCACGCTGGAAGGATCGCCTGGAGTTCCGTCTGGATTGGTTGGGAAGATATAAAACTTCACAGTATCATAGCCAGACAACGGAACTTCTAGTTCGGCTGCCGCCAGTATGGCATCATTGATAGCGATGTCTTTGGGACGGCTGGTAGACTGGCTCTGTATGGTACTGCAATCTTTGGTGGCCCAATAAGTGGTATCGGTGATGGCAGTGCCCACAGGAACCGCTCGTATGCTGATATAATGTTGTTCACCGGATAGTACCACCGATCCAGTGGGATAGTAGTTGCCTGGATCCCAGATGGTGTCAGTGTCATTGCACTGCAAGACTATGTCTTCATATTCTTGGCTGTTGACCAACGGTGTGGCCTTGACTCGCCAGGTGTGAGGTAGCCATTCTCTCGCGAATCCCTCGCTGGCAAATGCCGCATCTTGTATGACATAGTATCGAGGCAAGGCCCGAGGTATGCTGGCATTCAGTGGATTGAGATCTTTGAGATTGGGTATTTCCAACACATCGCCCGACATGAGTTTGCGACCAATGATGTCAATCATGTCGTTGTAATGGAACGTGATAAACAGTGTGTCGTTGTTTAGGAATAGGCCAAACTGAGTAAGGTCAAAGTCGATGTCTTGCACATTGTAGACACCGCGCATCTGATACACGTCGGGATCGTAAGAACGATCTCGGTTTTCTCCCAGCAAGAGATCCTGTATGAACAGAGGATCTTCAAAAGTATAGTTGGGCTGGGTGGGATCATAGTTTCCGGATTCAGCCGAATCGCCGGTACCGGTTTTTGGTCCTAGATACTTGTGGACATAGATATCCAAACCGCCCACGGTGTACATCTCCGAAATAGTACGGTCAAAAAAACGGTAATCATTGGTCCTATTAGGACGCCACATAGATAATCTGGGCATAGTACTGTATTTATGGGTAGGTTGACCCAAAAATCCAAACATGCTAAAATACTAAAATGGACTCAGGAGATTGGCAACTTTTGCATGACCGCTTGGATAGAGCGCATAAAAACACCATTGGTTCCGAGATTGGTGCTCGAGAGTTTTGGATCATGCACCGGGCCATATATGAAAAACTCAGTCTAGCCGATGCCGAGTGGGTGAACTGCCGCCGCCGAGGCATAGGTAGCACAAAGTTTGACAGACTTCTAGCCGAAGCCGAAGAACTGTTGAAGAATTTTGAAGGGCATATTTTGATCGCTAAACTTATGAAAAAGGAACAACAATGAACGCCACTGCGGTAAAACCCATACGTCCACTGAACCCAAAAAGTGCCGATGTCAAATACACCGGTGGCGAGCCTCAGTGGCGACTACAGCCCGAACCCGAGAGCCGATCTTCGGCCTTGATCGCGGCATTCACCTGGTACAACTATCACTACGATAAAAAAACAGTGAAAGAACTCATCATTGACTGGCTGGCTCGCAATGACCGCCAGAGCGATGCCAAAGATTTTGCCCGTGTGCCCGAAGCCACCATCCGCAATCAGATTGGATGGTTGTGCCGGATGAACACCCTAGGACTGAATCTCAATGAACACGAAATGTTGGTGCTAGATGACGCCCTGGCATCGCACCTACGCACTGTTCGTGCCATCAAAGAAGTGGTCAAAGAAGCCATGGTAGAAGTTGAACCAGCCCGCCCCAACATCCAAGATCGCCTGAGAGAAAAAATGTCAGAAGCCGCGGGCGAAATCGAAGGCATGTACGATGACATGATCTTGGCCGGCGCTAAAATGTCAGCAGACTTCAAGCCCATGGTCGCACTGCGAGGACTCAATGTGGCTCCACAGATGGTGGGAGACATCGCCCAGACCTGGACTCGCCGCAGAGAAGAACTGGAGCAAGTGGCCCTGGGTAAAGATGCACAGTTGGTCGAGGGCTACAGCAACTTTGGCAAACTACAGGTCAAAAATCTCATTAAGTTTTGCGATCAAGTCATCGCCGACTGTGGGTCCTATGTACAGATCAAAAAGGTCGAGCGCAAGCCTCGCAAAAAGAAACCAGTGAGCCCAGAAAAACTCACCAGCAAGTTCAAGTATCTGCGCGAGTTTGCCGAACTCAAACTGGCATCGGTTCCAGTCACCGGGCTGATCGAAGCGCAGGAAGCCTGGCTGTATGATACCAAAAAGCGCAAGTTGATCTATGTAGTCGCAGACACTCACGCTGGATCGTTCACAGTGAAAAACAACAATCTCATTGGATTTGATCCCACTAATTCAGTACAGAAAACTCTGCGCAAGCCTGCGGAACAGATCAAAGGTCTGTTGCAAGGAGGCGTGGCACAGCATCGCAAATATTTCAAGGATATCAAAGCCACAGAAGTCAAGTTTAACGGGCGAGGCAACGAGAACTTGATACTGCTCAAGATCCGCTAAATATAGGGGCAAGGAGCCCCTATATGGCAGATGGTCAAAACCCACTCAACGACAGCCTTGATCCACTGAAAAAACAGTTGATCGAGTATGTGCAACTACAACTAGCTGATCAGATCATTGACATCGAACTAGATCCTGCTCATTATGAAGCCGCATATCAGCGCACTTTGGGCATTTATCGACAGCGGGCACAGAACGCCTACGAAGAATCTTACAGTTTCATGAAGCTGATCGAGAATCAAAATGAATATTATTTGCCACAAGAAGTCATCACTGTGCGGCAGATATTCCGGCGCACCATTGGCATAACAGGCAGTGGCGGCTACAGTTTTGATCCTTTTGGTGCGGCCACCTTGAACGTGTATCTGCTAAACTTCAATCAGGCCCAGGGCGGTATGGCCACTTATGATTTTTATCAGCAGTACGTAGAACTGGCTGCCCGTATGTTTGGTGGCTACATCAACTACACTTGGAACCCTGTGACAAAGAAACTGCAACTGATCCGTGATCCCCGCGGCTCGGGCGAAACAGTTTTGCTATGGACCTATAATCTCAAACCTGAAATCACCCTTTTGGCTGATTACCAAATCAGCCAATGGTTCCGAGATTGCATGACCGGAGCAGCCAAAATCATCATCGGCGAAGCCAGAGAAAAGTTCCAAAGCATCGCCGGACCACAAGGCGGCACCAGCCTAAATGGTGCCCAAATGAAAGCCGAAGGACAAGCGGCCATAGACAAGTGCATAGAAGATCTGCGCTTGTATGTGGATGGATCACAGCCCTTGACCTTTGTGATTGGCTAACAAGCTCTAGCATCTTTTCAAAATCTCTGTTAAAATGTCAGCATGGCTGACATAATGATAGATATCGAAACCTGCGGCACTGGAGTAGATGCTTGCATACTCACGATAGCCGCACAGACCTTTGACCCTTTGCAACGCACTACAGACTACAGCGATCGACTGTACTATGCTCGTGTGGATCCTGACAGCCAGCCCGATCGCAACATCAGCGATGGTACCATAGAGTGGTGGGCCACCCAACCTCGGGAGGCACAAGAAGAAGCCTTCAGTCCTGAGGGCCGCATACCTTTGAAACAAGCCCTGGAAGAACTGCACCGTTTGACCTGGCAGTGCAAGCGTGTCTGGGCCAACGGTCCCACTTTTGACATGAACATCCTGGAGCATGCGTACAAGAGTTACAATATCGTGTTGCCTTGGCAATACTACATGGTGCGTGACGCACGGACTGTGTACAGCCTATGCCCAGGATTGGACACTTATCCAGCCAGCCATCATGCCCTGGAAGACTGCCGACGGCAGATTGATCTCCTGTGGGACACACTGGAGTATCTCAAGATAAAGGAAATCAAATGATCATTGGAGTATGCGGGCTGATCGGCTCAGGCAAAGACACCATAGCAGACTATCTGGTGAATATCCACGAATTCCGTAGAGATTCGTTTGCAGCCACGCTGAAAGATGCCTGCGCCTCAGTATTTGGCTGGGATAGAGACATGCTGGAAGGGCGCACCCGTAGCAGTCGAGAGTGGCGCGAACAGCCTGATGAGTGGTGGAGCCAGCGCCTGGGTCGTACCATTACTCCACGCTGGGTTCTACAATACTGGGGCACAGAAGTCTGTAGAAACGGATTTCATGATGATATTTGGATTGCTAGTTTAGAAAACAAACTAAGAAAAAGCACCGATGACATCGTGATCTCAGACTGCCGTTTTCCCAATGAAATACAGGCCATACGCAAACAAGGTGGACATGTTATACGAGTGGTGCGAGGACCCGAGCCCGATTGGTATGATCTTGCCCTGGCAGCCAACAGCAACCAGCACTGGACACACGGTGATCCACGAGAACAACTGCGTCTGCTCGGCATACATGCCAGCGAGACTGCTTGGATAGGTACACAGTTTGATTGCGTGATCCCCAACGACGGATCACTGGATGATCTTTACAGCCAAATCAATGATCTGGTTCGAGGTCTCCGCGGCGCCACGGCAGATCTTGCCGCGTGATCAGGGCGGCGCAGTTCAAGCATACTGTTTTGAGATTGCGCATTTCTGAGTTGTTGAGATCACCGTCGACATGATAGACCATGAGTTGGCTGGAGTGTTTGGCACGGAACCCACAACGATCACAAGCAGGTTTCTTCTTATAACCCGATGATTCCCATCTAGGCATCTCGGGTTTTCTTTTTCTGTTCTTTCTAATACACTGATTACATCGGCTGCGGTAGTATATTTTATCGTTGTGATAACCGTTGATGGCAGCTAGATTCTTGCCACAGACTTTGCATAAAGGGCGCATAGCGGTATTTAGCGACTAGGCCTTGATTAAGGCACCTGTAAACACCGTTCTTTGGACGATGCCTATAAATATAGGTAACCATTACAAAGGATGAACTTATGGCACTTGTATCCCCCGGCGTAGAAGTAACCGTCATTGACGAGTCTAACTATATTCCTGCCGCAACCAACTCGGTACCGTACTTTTTGATCGCTACCGCACAGAATAAGATTTCCGGCACAGGATCCGGAGTAGCTGCTGGTACACTGGCAGCCAATGCTGGTCGAGTGTATCTCATAACCAGCCAACGAGATCTTTCAGCCACGTTTGGCGTACCGTTCTTTTATAAGACTTCAGCAGGCACACCCATCAACGGTTATGAACTCAACGAATACGGACTGTTGGCAGCATATTCCGCTCTAGGCATCAGCAATCGTGCCTATGTACAACGTGCCGATGTTGATTTGGCCGAACTCACAGCCACTTTGGTAAGACCCACGGGATCTCCAGCAGACAATACCTATTGGTTAGATACTGCTTCAACAGCCTGGGGTATTTTCCAGTGGAACCAGACTACTGCGGCGTTTTCTGTACAGACTCCCATAGTGATCACAGACACTGCTGATCTTACATCAGGAATACCTAGCACTTCAATCGGTGGTATAGGTGATTATGCAGTGGTGGCCACAAACACCAATAATCCAGTCTACTACAAAAACAACAGCAACGCCTGGGTGTTGGTAGGTAGCGATGCTTGGAAGATCGCTTGGCCAACCATACAAGGTGCCAACACAGTGGTAGGACAGACACTGACCGGCGGTAACACCGTGATCATCAATGGCACATCGGTGGCAGTTCCGGTGGCACCAAACAACACTTTGGCAGGCCTAGCAGCCGCGATCAACACCGCGGCCATCACTGGTGTCACTGCTGAAACCAATCTTACATTGACCAGCAACAAACTATGGTTGTATGCCAACTCACTGAGCGAAAGCGACGGCAGCACAGCCGACGGCGCCATTGAAATCACCAACGGAACCGGCGTTCCATTGACCACCCTGGGCATCACTGCTGGTATCTACTATTCTCCTGCTTTGCAACAGAGTCCTAGTTATCAGAATCCTCGCTGGGCAGTGGGACAGACCATACCACGTCCTACCGGATCAATCTGGAATCAGACCACGGCAGTGAACCAAGGCGCTGACATCATTGTCAAGAAATATGATGCAGTGTTGGGAGTATTTGTACAACAGGCTGCTCCGGTGTACCAAAACGACGAAAGCGCTAATCAAGCACTGGATCCAGTGGGCGGTGGTAAAAACATCATCGCAGGTTCAACTTACACCCAGTACAATGTGGCGCCAGAAGCTGGTACCGGAAACAACACATTCACTCTCAAGGTTCTTGAAAGATTGACCACAGGACCCACAGTGATCTCTGGTGCTGATACCTCACCAACATTTATCAACGGTAACACCTTTACCATACAGTACTCAACTGCCAACAGCGGCACGCTGAGCACTGCTGTGACTGCCACTTTGTCTGGTAGTACCGCAGCTTCTTTTGTGTCGGCCTTTAGTGCTGCCATACCATCGGGTGCTCCGGTCTCTGCATCAGTGACATCAGACGGATCCATCGCCATCACACACAGCCAAGGTGGTGATATCGTACTCAACAGCACTGCTGGTGATCCAGTGGGCGATGCTGGATTCAGCACTGCTGTGGTTGGTGTCCGCGCCCAACCCGGATCAGCCACAGCATTGATCCTTTCAAACTGGGTGGCATTGGATTACACTGCCAGTGATTCCGCTCCAGATCAAGATCCCGACAACGGTCGTAAGTGGTATTATTCAGCCACCAACCAAGTTGACGTCATGATACAAAACGACGGCGAATGGGTAGGTTACCAGACCGTGACCAACGACGTGCGTGGCTTCAACCTTACACAGTGCGATCCTGCTGGTCCAATCGTTTCGGTGTCGGCTCCTACCGAGCAAAGCGACGGTACTGCACTAGTCGAGGGCGATCTTTGGGTAGATACCAGCAACTTAGAATTGTATCCTGTGCTCAAGCGTTGGGAAACAGTGGAAGGTGTGTTGCAGTGGGTGACCATCGTCAACAGCGATCAAACCACAGCCAATGGCATCCTGTTTGCAGACGCACGCTGGGCACCCAATGGTACCACAGATCCTGTGATGGATCCAATACCGACTATCACCAGCTTGCTAGACAGTTCATATTTGGACATTGATGCACCTGATGCTACTCTATATCCTGAGGGCATGCTGTTGTGGAACACACGTCGCAACGGATTCAATGTCAAGGCGTTCCAGAGCAACTACTTCAATGCCACGACCTTCGCATTTGATTCTTATTCCGCTGGCACGACCTATGCAGTGGGCGACAAGGTACTTTACAATGCTGGACTGTATGTGTGTATCCAGACATCAACTGGCAACGCTCCCAGCAATACGTCATATTGGTCAACATTGCAGACCAATGCCTGGGTGACAGCATCCGGCAATCGCAACGACGGTAGCCCATACATGGGTCGCCAGGCTGTGCGTCAGATCGTGGTAGCTGCATTGAAATCAGCGATTGATACACAGGATACCTTGCGTGAAGAACAAGTACAGTTCAATCTCTTGGCAACACCTCAGTACCCTGAGTTGATACCCAACATGGTGGCACTCAACAACGAAAGATCAAACACCGGTTTTGTTGTGGGCGACACACCGTTGAGATTGGCACCTACTGGCAGCGACATCGTGGCCTGGGCCACCAATACCAGTGGTGTGACCACAGACACTGAATCTGGGTTGGTCACAGCCGATCCATACTTGGCCACGTTCTATCCGTCATGCCAGACTACAGATCTTTCTGGTAGCCTGGTAGTACAACCACCCAGCCACATGATGGTGCGCACCATAATCCGCAGTGACGAAGTGGCGTTTCCTTGGTTGGCACCGGCCGGTGTACGCCGAGGTGTAGTGGACAATGCCGAACGTCTAGGCTACGTCAATGGCCAGACCGGCGAGTTTGTGACCATAGCCACAGGCCAAGGCATACGTGATGTGCTGTATACCAACAAGATCAATCCCATCACGTTCATTCCTGGTGTAGGTATTACCAACTACGGTAACAAGACCGAAGCGGCAGGATCATCGGCCCTGGATCGTATCAACGTGGCACGTTTGATCGCATTCATCCGCGGACGCTTGGAAGAAATCGCATCAACTTTTGTGTTTGAACCCAATGATCAGATCACACGCAACGAGATCACCAATGCCATTGATGGTTTGATGATTGACTTGGTAGCCAAGCGTGGTATCTATGATTACTTGATCGTGTGTGATGAAAGCAACAACACACCAGCTCGTATCGATCGCAACGAACTCTATGTTGACATCGCTATCGAGCCAGTGAAATCAGTTGAGTTCATTTACATACCATTGCGAATCAAGAACACAGGTGAAATCGCAGCCGGACAAGTATCCAGCTCGGCCACCGTCTAACGGTATCGCTAGACTAGGAAATGGGGGCATTGACCCCCATTTTTTTTGGCCTCAATGGCCATAAATAATTGCAACAAGGAGAACCTATATGGCCGTTTCATCACTAACCAGAATGACCGTGCCTTTGGCAAGTGATCAAAGCAATCCGAACCAAGGCCTGCTCATGCCCAAACTCAAGTACCGCTTCCGTGTGGTATTTGAAAACTTTGGCGTGTCAACCCCAAGGACAGAATTAACCAAACAAGTCATGGACTTCAGCCGTCCGTCTGTGTCATTTGAGGATGTCACAATCCCCATCTACAACAGCACCCTATATCTTGCCGGCAAGTACTCATGGGAAGAAGTCACTTGCAATCTGCGTGACGATGCATCGGGTCAGGTCACAAGATTGGTTGGCGAACAACTGCAGAAGCAGTTGGATTTCATGGAACAGGCATCTGCCGCATCGGGCATCGATTACAAGTTCACTACCAAGTTTGAAGTGCTTGACGGAGGCAACGGCGTCAATCAACCCAATGTGCTTGAGACCTGGGAACTGTATGGTTGCTACCTACGTAGCGTCAACTACAACGATGCCAACTACGGCGAAAGCGGTCCAATGACCATCGCCATGAACATCAGATTTGACAACGCTCTCCAGACCCCATTGGGCACTGGTGTTGGCGCAACTGTGGCAAGAACAGTCAACAACGTGATCACAGGATAATCCTGCTATGGCCTTTGGGCAGGATTTTCTTAAAACATTCTTTGGGAATGACTATCTCAAAGATTATACCCATGCGAGCAAGACTTTCCGTACTAACGGTTATGAAAACTCGCCACGATTCAAGTTTTTATTCCATGTGTATTTCAATCTCAATACCGCTGAGATTCCAGCACTGAGACAGATTTTCAACTCCACGGATTCCAGCACCATTGGTCTCTTGGTCAAAAACATAGAACTACCAAAGTATCAGATTGACGTTGACACTCTCAATCAATACAATCGCAAACGCTTGGTCCAGAAACGCATCAACTATCAACCAGTGAGATGTGCATTCCATGACGATGGCGGAGATCTAGTGCGTACCATGTGGTACAACTATTATTCCTACTACTACAAAGATCCCAATCAGCCCTATCGAGGACAGACTGCACAAAACGGTGCCATGGGAGTCAATGCCAATCGCACCACAGGATTCAACTACAACAACAGAGACATCTATGCCAATGACCGATTCGTCAACGACTGGGGTTACATTGGCGAAGCCTTTGCCGATGGCACCCAATCGGGCATTCCTGGCCAGACCAAGAGCAAGCCTCCGTTCTTCCGTGACATTTCGATCTATGGAATGAATCAACACAAGTTTGTAGAATATGTCCTGATCAATCCCATGATCACTGAGTGGTCGCATGACACCTATGATTATGATCAAGGCAATGGCATCATGGAAAACACCATGACCATACAGTATGAAACAGTGAAATACTACACTGGTGGCATTGGTAAATCTAGGCCCGACACCAACGTACAAGGATTCGCTAACCCAACCTACTACGATCAAGTGCAGAGTCCCATTGGTCGTCCTGGTGGTACACAATCAATATTGGGACAAGGCGGCTTGTTGGATGCGGGCATTGGTATCTACGAGGATCTGCAGTCGGGATCGGTTGCTGGTATCATTGGCGCTGTGCAAAAAGCCGGTACGGCCTACAACACATTCAAAGGCAAAGATCTCCGTGCCATCGCCAAAGCAGAAACCAAGGCCGGCGCACAGGATGTTCTACGCAACACATTGCCTGGAGTGATACGCAATCAACCCGTGGGCAGTGCTGGAACCACAATCCAGCAAAGATTGAATGCTCCCATATTCCCCACACCTAAGAGATAATCATGTCCGGACAAAATTCAGTCAATACCTTAAACCCTGCAGTGGATCTCACTGTGCGTGTGTACGATGAGTTCTATGAGTTTGCCGTAGACGTTGATGCCAACGAATACGATGCAGTCAGCAGTTTTTTTAGATCGGTATTCAAATCTCAAGATGCCGCTGACAGTTTTACCAGCACACTGTTCCGCATATCTGATGAAACCGAGACACCAGTGCTGACTCTGTTGGCCGAAATGGAAGATCAGGACACTGTCCAGGTCACCAATACCTTGGCCTATTATCTCAATGGTCTGCGCAGTCCCACTACCTTGTTGGGTGTGAACAATCCTGTGCAACCCAATGTCTGGGCCGCTCGCAACGTACGACCATGAGCAAGTTTGCCCAGGGCGTGTTCCAACCAACCAACCCTGCCAAATATGTAGGCAAGAGAGATCCTCGATATCGATCTGGTTGGGAGATGGCTTTCATGCGCTTCTGTGATACCAATGACAACATCCTGCAGTGGGCATCAGAATCTATTTCTATACCTTACCGCAATCCTTTGACTGGCAAGATCACCAACTATGTTCCAGACTTTTTAGTAGTGTATCGAGATCGTAAAAATACCACCCGGGCAGAGATAGTAGAGATCAAACCCAAAAAACAAAGCGTGATTGAAAGCAAGGCCAGCAATCGAGACAAAGCCATAGTGGCAGTGAACTACGCCAAATGGGATGCCGCTACCAAGTGGTGCCGGCGCCAAGGACTGACGTTCCGGGTGATCACCGAAGATGATATCTTCCGCAACGGCAAAAAATAGCGGTAAATAGGCATATGAGCCTACCTCAAAATCAAAAACTCGAAGAACTGTTTGACCTACCTAGATTGGAACAAGAAGATGACGACTCAATCAACGGACCTGATTCGCAGATTGCAAGCGATGCGGCACAACTGCCCATCCTGCCAGAGACTCTGGCATCTCTTGACAAGATCGAAGCCGCCCTCCCAGCAGTAAAAGGACTGGAAAGTTCAGATCAAGAAATGGACGACTTGGCCAGGCGTGCTCAGGAAAGTTTTGATGATCTCATGAATCTGGGCATGCAAGTGGACAGCAGATATGCCAGTGAGATATTTGCCGTGGCTGGAACCATGCTGGGGCATGCCATCACTGCCAAGACTGCCAAGGTCAACAAAAAACTCAAGATGATTGACATGCAGATGAAAAAACTCAAGTTGGATCGCGACGGCGGTACCGACGACAATCCAGCCATGCCCACAGCCCAGGGTCATGTGTTGGACCGCAACGAACTGCTGAACCATCTCTTGGGCAAAGGTGCCGCAGATCAACCAAAAGACGTGAAACGCTAAATATATCCATAGGATCCTGATATGAAAAACTTTGCTACATACCTCGCTGAAAGCGAAAAAACCTTTGATTATCGCATAAAATTCGTGGGTGATCTGCCCGACGGTTTCATGGCAGCATTCAAAGAAAAACTCAAAAAGTTTGATCCCAAATCTGTGAGTGACGTCAAAAGCACTCCTGTGCTGAGCAAGCCAGAAGGATTTGAATCATACCCCAATGAACGTGTGACCATGATAGATGTGGTACTGCGCTACCCAGCCAACCGTCAACAAGTGGCACAGATAGTTGAACTCTTGGGCATGAGTGAGAATCGCATGCAGATCAATGAACTCCATTGGTCCAAAGGCATGGACGCCGAACTCTTGGGCATTGACAATCAAGGCAGTCCTTTGTTGATGTCCGATTATCCGGCTGATTCCAAAGAGCAACGCGATCTCAAGAAAGATTATTCAGCAGTGGGCAAAGATCATGCAGTGGTAAAGAATTCAGCCGATGACGCCAAGTTTACCGTGGCCGGAGGAAAAACTCCGCCAGCTGAAACTACCAATGATCTACCACAGGGTGTAAAGAGTCCTATTTCCAATATCAAACGTCCGCCGCGCCCGGCTACTGGCGCTCAACCTCGAGGCTGAACCATGAACAACATGTATGACATACTAAACAAATTTAACTCCGTGACTGGCAAACAGTCACTGACCGAGAGCGCTAAACCTGATTTCTTGGATCTTGACAAAGACGGCGATCGCAAGGAATCCATGAAACAAGCGGCCAAAGAAGTCGACGAAGCCAGTTATTCAGCCAAGGCCGCAAGAGCCGGCCGAGACATCGGCAAACCTGGCAAGGCCTTTGCACAGATAGCCAAGTCAGCCGGCGAGCGTTATGGCTCAAAAGAGCGCGGCGAAAAAGTGGCCGGTGCTGTGTTGGCCAAACTGCGTGCCAAGGAAAGCATCGAAGAAGCCGACGTGGAAGAAGGCAACGATTTCACTGGTGCCAGGATGGCTGCCATCAAAGCCGGCAAGCCCACGTTCAAAGTTGACGGCAAAACATACCGAGTCACTGGTGACACTTCGGATGAAAAAGTCATGGAGCGTGAATTTTCCAGCCGAGATGAATTTGATCGTCGTGCAGAAAAAGGCGATACCATCCGTACTGCCAAGGGCACACTGACCAAAACTGATTCGG
>JACCDW010815836.1_pt1 | contig 20098 bp, 22 predicted proteins | sample 7449781 | NCBI WGS metagenome assembly JACCDW01 (sample SAMN15323449, study PRJNA562643) | freshwater metagenome | isolation source: river surface water | place: USA:Blue River Watershed | collected 2017-08-18
ATGGCATCGAAAATCATAACATTTGATGTTGAAGCGTGCACAGCGCTTAAGCGTGGCGTTGATCAACTCGCCAATGCAGTTAAAGTGACACTCGGCCCAAAGGGTCGCAATGTTATCATTGACAAAAAATTTGGTTCACCGACCGTAACGAAAGACGGTGTGACAGTTGCAAAAGAGATCGAACTTGAGGATCCAATTGAGAATCTTGGTGCACAAATGGTAAAAGAAGTGGCATCCAAAACTAGCGATGCTGCCGGTGATGGAACCACAACTGCAACTGTACTTGCACAAGCTATCGTTCGTGAAGGTTTGAAGAATGTGACTGCAGGTGCAAATCCAATGGATCTTAAGCGTGGTATTGACCTCGCAGTAAAGACATTAACAGCAGAACTCAAGAATATGAGTCGCGAAGTAACAGATAAAAAAGAAATTGCACAAGTTGGTACCATCTCAGCAAATAATGATGAGACAATTGGCAATTTGATTGCAGATGCAATGGAAAAAGTTGGGAAAGATGGTGTTATTACCGTTGAAGAAGCAAAAGGTACAGAGACATCAATGGATGTTGTTGAAGGTATGCAATTCGACCGCGGTTATCTTTCACCATATTTTGTGACAGATGCTGATACAATGGAAACTATTCTTGAGAATCCATTCATCCTCATTCATGACAAAAAAATTGGCGCAATCAAAGATCTTCTTCCGATTCTCGAAAAAACTGCACAATCCGGTCGTGGTCTTGTCATCATCGCTGAAGATATTGAAGGTGAAGCACTTGCAACTTTGGTTGTAAATAAACTTCGCGGAACATTGCGCGTTGCTGCGGTAAAAGCTCCTGGCTTTGGCGATCGTAGAAAAGCAATGCTTGAAGATATCGCTATTCTTACCGGTGGTACTGTAATCAGCGAAGAGAAAGGATATAAACTCGATACTGCAACAATCGAATATCTCGGAACTGCAAAGAAAATCACGATTGATAAAGATAATACTACAATCGTAGAAGGTGCAGGTTCATCTGATGATATCAAAAAGCGAATCAATGAAATCAAATCACAAATTGAAAAAACTTCTAGTGATTATGATCGTGAGAAATTGCAAGAGCGTCTTGCAAAGCTCTCCGGTGGTGTTGCAGTTCTCAAAATCGGAGCATCAACCGAAGTTGAGATGAAAGAAAAGAAAGCTCGTGTTGAAGATGCATTACATGCAACACGTGCAGCTGTTGAAGAAGGTATTGTCCCAGGCGGCGGAGTTGCTTATTTGCGTGCTGTGAAAGTTCTTGATGGACTTCGTGGCGACAATCATGATCAAGATACTGGTATTGCCATTATTCGTCGCGCTGTTGAAGAGCCAATTCGTCAAATCGTGACAAATGCTGGACTCGAAGCATCAGTTATTGCAAATCGCATCAAGGAAGGTACTGGTGCGGATGGTTCCAATGCTCGTACAGAGCAATTTGAAGACTTGATCAAAGCAGGCGTTATTGATCCAACGAAAGTATCACGCGTTGCACTCGAAAATGCCGCTTCTGTTTCTAGCTTGCTTCTTACAACTGAAGCAACAATCGTTGAGAAACCTGAAGCTGAAAAACCAATGCCAGCAATGCCTCATGGTGGTATGGATTATTAATCGATCAACTATCAAGTTGCTTGTAAAGTATAAAGGCTCTCAATCGAGAGCCTTTGTTTTTTTTATAGTATTCCCGCCTTTATCAATGCCTCTTGCAATCTTTCCTTATTCTCAGAGAGAAGTGGCTGCATGGGCAGTCTATAATTCTCCTCGCAAATACCCATCATGGAAAGAATACCTTTCACAGGAATAGGATTGGTCTCAATGAAATTGAGTCGCATTAAATCAAAAAGTGGATAATGCAAGGATCTTGCTTTTTCAAAATCACCAGATAATGCTGCAGCGATGCATTCACTGAATTGCGAGGGTGCATAATTTGACAAAACAGAAATTACTCCATGTCCACCCGATGCAATTATGGGCAGCGCAAGTGCATCATCTCCGGCAAGTAATGTGAAATGCGCAGGACGATTTCGAATGATCTCCATCATTTGCTCCAAATCTGCAGATGCTTCTTTTGTTGCGATGATATGAGAATAACTTTCTGCCAATTGCAATTGGGTTTCTGCAGTAACATTAGAAGCTGTTCTTCCAGGCACATTATACAGTATTTGTGGTATATCACATGAATCAGCAATTGCAGAAAAATGTGCAATCAATCCGCGTTGCGTTGGTTTATTATAAAACGGTGAAACAAGCAATACAGCATCTGCTCCAATAGATTTTGCTTCTTTTGTCAAAGCAATTGCAGCTGCAGTATCATTAGACCCAGTGCCTGCAATAACAGGAACTCTACCCGCGGCATATTCGACAGTTGCACGAATGACATCACATTTTTCGGCAAATGTCATAGTAGCACTTTCACCGGTTGAACCACATGGAACAATTGCAGTGATATTTCCATCAATTTGAAAATCTATGAGTTTCTTGAGCGAGGTAAAATCAATGGACCCATCCTTGTGCATTGGTGTAACAAGCGCGGTGATTGTACCTGTTAATGGACATCTGATCATAATTTCACTTAAAAAGTATATGCTGTTGTAAATCCGATGCTTGGCAAAACTGGGAATTCAAAGTCAAAATCAAACCAAGAAATTCGTGGCTTTTTCTCAATCTCATTATGATCTACTTCAAACATCAAACCAGCATCAATATGCAAAGCTATGAAATTTGATATAGCGAATTCATAACCTAATCTCAAATGAGCATAAGACCAAGTATTAATCTCAAACTCTGTCTCTTCTCGCATATAGGTATAACCAAGTTTACCATACCAAGGTTTATCTTTTAATGCATTTTTTTCACCGAAAAGATGCCACATAAAATCAGCTGAATAGGTGACAATACTTTCATTATTGGCTGGAAATGATCCTATATTGAGTCCATATTGCATATCATCTATTTGATATCGAGCACCAATATGCATTAATTCAGGGAGTGAAAACCCTATTATGGGTTTAATTCCCTGTTTTGAGATTTGTTCAGAATCTTGAGCTTGGATTATGGAAAATGGAATGCTCAGGAAAAGGATAAAAATCAATTGTTTCATGTTAATCACTTCCCAAAGTATGTGCATCCAATAGTGCGGTTCTAAAAAAAGGATCAATTTCGCTGATCTGAATTGATAAATGATTGGAAATGATTTCATGCAGCTTGGAGGTTTCTACAGCACAATCATTCAAAAACTTTTTAAGACCTGATCCACCACGAAGCAAAAACACTTGCCTGCAAATCAATGCTCCAAATGTATAATAAGCTAATGATTCTTTTTGACCTTTTTGAAGAACTGTTTCGATTGACATTTCATTGGGTCTTCGTACATATTCAATTGCCAATTGCTGTTTCAATTCTTTGAGATTCTGACCCAAACTCCCACCCAACCAAGTCGATAGCCCTTCGGCAATGAAAGGATGCGTATTTGCATATGATCGAAAAATCAAATGAACAAGTTCATGCGAATGGAATTCAGTGTCCAATGCCGTGAATACCCAATCTTTCTCCGGATATGTTAAACCTTGCGGAGTGGAAACAAAATAATCGAAGCCAAGAATCGATGCAAGTTCATCTCTGGAAGTTGTTATATAATATCTCGCATCTTCAATATCACTAAGATCAAACAATGCGGTGAGTGAATCACAAAATCGAATAGCCTTTCTAGCAATAGAAGAGGAGTATTTGTGTTTTGGAGATATATAAAATGTCATCCCGCCAATGCTCTTGGTGCTCCAACCTTCAGTCATGGTTTCTATTACAGATTCAAGTTGCCACAGTTCATCTACTTTTTTTGCAAATACTCTATAAACTGCAATTGGAAGGGATACTCCAGCAGAATCAATTCCTTGAAATAGTGTTTTGATCAAAACTTTCCCTTCTTGAAGTTCTTCAGCACCAATGATCATCGGAGGATATGTATGTATGAATTCTTTCGATTGAAAAACCCATGCTCTTGATGGATCAAAAGAAAATCGTTCATTTCTGTCTTTCATTGGCCAGAGAGAATGCTCTTGAATAGAATCTGGAGATGTATTCAAATATTTAACCCATGTTTTCACTGCAGGTCCGATGCGAATATCATTGGTGTCAATGAATGAAGAGCATCTAATAATCTCATCCTGACCGAATGCATTTGCAATGATCATGAACAAACAAAAACTATATGTACAGAGAGAATGCATCAAATTGTAAACTCTTCACCAATCTTAGGTAGAACAAACTTCTGATTCTTCATATGCATATATGCAATTATCGTCTCATGATCAACCTTGATTGGTGGAAAAGTGTCGAAGTGCACACCCATGCATTTCTTTGCTTTGAGCATTGAACAAGCTCTTTCAGCATCAACAAAATCCATTGTAAACACATTCCCAATTGGCAGGATAGCAAGATCGATGTCATATCTCTCACCTAACAATGCGAAATCTGTAGTGAGAGCGGTATCTCCTGAATAGAATATACATCTATCATCCGAATGAATCAGAAATCCATTTGGATTACCTCCATATGTACCATCAGGAAATGAACTTGAATGATAGGCATGGGTCATTGTCAATTTTCCAAATGGAAAATCATGTGATCCACCAGAATTCATGGCAAATCCCTCAATTCCCTTTGCTGCAAAATAGTTCACAATCTCAAAATTCGCAATGATTGTGCAACCAGATTGCTTCGCTATTTGTTCTACATCTGCACAATGATCACCATGAGCATGAGAAATAAGAATAAAATCAGGATTGATTGAATCAATATCAATCTTACTTGCAAGTGGATTTTGAGAAATAAATGGATCAACGAGAAGCGTATAACTTTCTGTTTTCAATAGAAAAGTGGAATGTCCATAGAAAGTACATTTCATGATACTATAATGATTATATGAAACATGCAGGTTTAAAATACCATTTTTCACCCACTGATTTCGTGATGTGAATCATCTTTGTGTAGAGTTATTAGTTTTGCATTGAATATCACCTATCATCATTATCGGTCATCACTATGAGTAAAAAGATTACAATCATCGGAGGCGGTCCTGTAGGTTGCCTATTGGCAGTGTATTTAGCCAAAAGAGGACATTCCATTTCAATCTTTGAGCGTAGACCTGATATGCGAGCAAATACCCTCAGTGCTGGTAGATCCATAAATGTCGCATTATCAGATCGTGGACTCCGCGGTCTTGAAGCTGCCGGAATTGTAGATGATATTCTTACTGTTGCAATTCCCATGCATGGAAGAATGATGCATGCAGTGGATGGAACTGAAAGTTACCTTGCTTATGGTAAGGATGGTCAGGCAATAAATTCAGTTTCAAGAGGTGGCATCAATAAGGCGCTTATTGAATGTGCAGATACTTTCGAAAATGTGCATATCACATTCAATCATAAATGTACGCATGTGGATTTAGAGAATGCTACCGCGCATTTTGCAAATACCCAAGACGGCACAGAGAGTATTGTAGAAGCGGACAGTATCATTGCCACAGACGGGGCCTATTCAGCTGTACGCGAAGTGATGCAAAAGACTGACCGCTTCAATTATCAGCAATATTATATCGAACATGGTTATAAAGAATTACATATTCCTCCTGCTGAGGATGGATCTTTCAGATTAGAAAAGAATGCATTACATATTTGGCCAAGAAAACAATATATGATGATTGCACTTCCAAATATGGATGGTAGTTTCACATGTACCCTCTTTTTCCCATTTGAAGGTAAACCATCATTTGCTTCTTTGAAAACAGATAAGGATATCATGCAATTCTTTTCGGAACAATTCCCGGATGCAATGTCTATGATGCCATCGCTACTGGAAGATTATAAGCAAAATCCTGTTTCTTCATTGGTTACAGTTCGTGCATATCCTTGGGCATATAAAGATAAAGTATTGCTCATGGGTGATTCAGCACATGCCATTGTCCCCTTCTTTGGTCAGGGTATGAATGCAGGCTTTGAAGATTGTAGAGTTTTTGGGGAAATGCTAGATGCATATGGAAGTGATGATTGGACTGAACTCTTCCACAATTATGAAATTGCCCGCAAACCCAATGGCGATGCGATTGCTGAATTAGCATTGAATAATTTCATTGAAATGAGAGATCTAGTAGCTGACCCAGAATTCCTTCGCAGAAAAAAGGCAGAAAGAATTTTATCTGATATGTTCCCTGAATCATTCCATACTGCATATTCAATGGTTACATTCAATCACATGCCTTATTCAGAAGCATTGAAGCGTGGAAAAATGAATGATGAAATCATTGATTCGATGCTTGAAATTTCAGATATTTTGGATGGCGATCCAGAAATACATAGAGATCAACTCAAGAAATTAATTGATGCTTATGAAGCAAAAATCAAAGTGTCTTGATAGTTTCTATTATTGAGGATGTTGATTTTCCAGGTACGAATGGTATTATTTCCACTAATCCACCATTTGCTATTACTTCTTGCGCCCCAACAATACGATCAATTGTATAGTCTCCACCTTTAACCAGAATATTTGGCATGATAAGCATGATAAGATTGAGAGGTGTATCTTCTTCGAAAGGAATCACATAATCAACCGATTTAAGTGCTGACAATACATATGCTCGGTCTTCAAGACTATTCACCGGGCGTTCAGATCCCTTCAATCTTTTGACCGATTCATCAGAATTGATACCAACTACGAGTACATCACCTAAATCGCGTGCATGATTCAAATACGTTACATGTCCACGATGAAGTATGTCAAAGCATCCATTCGTAAAAACAATCTTCTTGCCTTGTTTTTGTTCTGCTTTGATTGCATTGATTATGTGCATCGTCTGATTCATTTATACTCCGTTCCAACCTTGTTTGCCAATCAATGGAACAAAACTAACATCCTCTAGAGTATAATCTGCATAATTATTCTCATCTTCCCTCACAATGCAATGCATCACTTGTGATTTTTCACTACCAACAGGAATGATGAGATGTCCACCAATTGCCAATTGTTTTAACAATGACTCTGGTATTTCGGGTGCCCCGGCAGTCACAACTATTCCATCGAAGGGAGAATGTTCAGACCAACCAATAGTGCCATCTCCGAATCTACATTGAATTGCAGATCCAGGAAATAATTCTTTGAGAATGGTTCTAGCTGAATTGTACAATTCAAAATGTCTTTCAATAGTAAAGACATTCGCTCCCATTTCGGCAAGAATAGCAGCCTGATAACCAGATCCAGTACCAATTTCTAATATGGAATGACCGGGACTCACCTCGAGCAATTCCGTCATACGGGCAACGGTGAATGGCTGAGATATTGTTTGATGTTTATCAATGGGTAAAGCGATGTCTTCATATGCTCTTTGCTTGAAAGGACCTGATACGAACTGTTCTCTAGGTACTTTGCCAAATGCTTGCAATACCGCTTCATTATTGATTCCGCGTTCTCGCAAAATCTGCACAAGCCCTGCACGAGCTTCCGTGTAAAAATGTCGACTCATGAACATTCACATATGAAATTCGAATCTGCTGCAAAGATTCGAGAGATGATTAATCTGTATCGGAAATTGCACCTGATGACAGATATTTTTGTAATAAACCAGGGAAAGTCTTGATGCCGATTTGCTGCGTGAGATGTCCTTCTCTTGCAATAGAGATCGATCCAGTTTCTTCAGAGACAATAATTATAACTGCATCCGATTGTTCTGAAAGGCCAAGCGCCGCTCGATGTCTTGTTCCAAGATTGCCTAAATCAGATCTCGACATCGTGCTTAGTGGCAATACGCATTTTGCTGCGGTAATCATATCATTTTCGATAATAACTGCACCATCATGCAAAGGCGATTTTGGATTAAATAGTGAAAGCAGCAATTCCGAACTTACCAATGCTTGAATCGGAACTCCTGTATCAATTGTCATTTTGATATTCTGAGATCTCGGAAATACGATTAAGGCTCCGACATGCCTATCTGATAATTCTTTCACTGCATCAACAATATCATTCAGTGATTGCGAAATATTCTTTTTTACAATCACACGGAATAATTTCGATCTTGTTATGACCAATAATACTCTTCGTATCTCGGGTTGGAACAGTATAATAAATGCAATGAGCCATATATCAGCAATTGCTCGCAAGATCCAATTGAGCGCTTTAAGATTAAGTGATTGCGTGATAAAAGACACAATCAACATGAGAATAAAACCAAGCAATATCCTTACGGCAATTGTATCTCTCAGTACCGAATACAATGCAAAGAATAATATTGTCACGATCCCGATATCCAGTACATCAATCAATGTGATCTGGAGAAATCCTATGCGAAATAATTCGATCATGACTTATGCCTATGGCTCAACGAATTATCGTACCGATGCGTGACCATCGGATGGATGAAATCTTTTTGAACAGATCTGAGATCGGACGACCCGTATCCCAAGACCAATATACTATCATCGGTGTTCCAATGATATTATCCATGGGAATGAATCCCCAATACCTACTATCCTCACTATTATTACGATTATCACCCAAACCGAAGCAATAATCTTTTTCAACGGTATATGTTGATGTCTTTTTTCCATCGATTAATATTGCATCACCATCAATAGCAATGGAATGTCCTTCACGACGAATGAATACCTCCCACTGTATGGCATTATCTTTGGTTAATGCTATTCTATCACCTTTCTTAGGAATGCGCATTGGTCCCCAATCATCTCGTGTATTTCCACTTCCAATTGGGAATGAATGATCTTTCTGTGCTTGTAACCATTGCTCTTTGTATTCAGTTGGAGGTTCCATTGAGAGATCGAATTTACCATCTTTAGGCAAACCAAATTCTTTGCCATTGACATATACTCTTGTCTTACGAATCTCGATGGTGTCTCCGGCAATTCCAACACAACGCTTTAGGTAATATGTAAAATCTCTTGGCTCGACATCATCTCTGTCACCCGGATAAATAAACACGATCACATCACCAACTTTTGGTGTTGAATATCCTGGTAAGCGAAGAAATGGAAGTGGCTTATTAATGAAAGGAACCATCTGTGGAGTTGAAGGTGCATATATCAATCGATTAACAAATACAAAATCACCTGTGGCAACTGTATTTTCCATCGAACCTGTTGGAACAACAAATGATCCAAATAGCAGACCATTGACAATCATGATGAAGAACACTGCACCGAACATGGTTTTGAACCATGAAACAATATGTTCAATCGGAGTTTCAGGCTCTTTGCGTTTTGCATCACGAGCTTTTTTCCATTCTTTGTATCGATTGATCCATTCGGTCATTGAGATTCTCAAAAAAGTAGTTGAAATTATTGCCATTGAATAAAATGATACCAGCCATCCATTTGATTATACAAGTTTCGCAATGCCTCTGGAGCAGTATCATCACCTTGATAATCTATGATAGATCGTCCACGAATAAAACCATCTTTGGTAAGTATAACTTTAAACAATACTGATGGCATATCAGTAACACTTTGCTTGACATACTTTGCTTGTAATTCATTTATATTCACTTTCTCAATTGCATTGAGTAATGAAATCACGGAGTCCTTTGCAATGCTTCCAATTCTTTTCCCTTTTACAGGTACATTGAGGAATCCTTCATATTCAATCATTCCATCTCCATATACAGTCATCGAATACACAGGACAATTTCCATTACATGCAGTTCTTTCAAGGGTAATACTATACGCTACTGGAGAGTCCTTCATCGGGACTGATACAGAGGAGCATGACATAATCAAAGATGTCAGCAATAATGAAAAGAGTGCAGGGCTAAACCGCATATTATTTTCCAGATCTGAATTTATTGACATCAATTTCATATCTGCGGATCTTATTATGCAATGTCTCACGTGAAATCGCCAATAATACCGCCGCTTTACTTACATTGCCATTGCATTTTTGCAAAGTAGAAACAATTTTCATTTTATCTGCTCTTGCAATATCATCTTTCAATGAGCCATCACTTGTAATTGAAAATTGATCACCACCAGACACCGCTTTCGGTTGTGGATATGTATGATCATTCGTTGATGCTACTGAATGAATATCTCGGATTTCAATTGTATCGGAAGATACTGTCTGCAATACCACACGCAATGTACTTTGCAATTCTCGAACATTCCCCTTCCATATATGTTCTTGCAAAAATTCAATCGCTGCTGGTGAGAAAGATTTATTATCAACCATTTTCTCATTATGTTTTTTTACATAGTGATCAACAATCAATGGTATATCCTCTTTCCTCTCACTCAAAGGAGGGATTGAGATTTCACATTCTCTCAATCGATGATATAATTGCTCACGGAATTTTCCATCACGCATTGCACCAAGTAAATCTCGATCTGTTGCAGAAATGAATCGAACATCTACTTCTTCAGGTTCAACCGAACCAACCCTTCGAATGATTTTCGTTTCAATTGGGAGAAGAAGATTAGCTTGCAATTCCAATGGCAAATCTCCGATTTCATCTAAAAACAATGAACCTTTATTTGCTTGATGGAATAGTCCTTTTTTATTCTCATGTGCACCGGAAAAAGATCCACGCACATGACCAAACAATTCGCTTTGAAATAATTCTCTAGGAATATTGGGAATATCAACAGTTACAACCGGATGATGACCTCTTTTGCTAACTGCATGAATTGCCTCTGCCACTAATTTTTTACCTGTTCCAGTTTCTCCTGTAACAAGTACATTCAAATCTGTTTTTCCGAATCGAATAATTTTATCAGCAACCTTTAGCAATGCCTCGCTTTTTCCAATAATGCCTTGTTTTTGTATCAATTTTAATAGTTCTTGATGTTCTGTTTGAACTTGAAATTTTTCCAAAGTACTAGTTAAAACATCACGTAGTCGATCAGTAGAAATAGAACTCTTTTCTATGAAATTCACCGCTCCCATTCTTGTTGCTTTTACTGCGGTGTCAATAGTTCCTTTTCCGGAAATCATGATGACTGACAAAGCAGGATATTTTTTTTTGCATTGTGCAAGTACATCCAATCCATTCATTTGTGAATTCACAAATTCTATATCCAGCAACATCAATAAGTATTGTTGATGATATTGCTCCAAATGTGATAGAGCTCCCTCTGGAGAATCACAAGAATGCGTTTTCCACCCAAAGCCCCCAATGATATCAGCCAAGGTATCTGTAAACTCGGCATTATCATCCACCAAAAATATCGTAATATCAGATGCCAAATCGATATCCCCCCTCGCATTTGCGAGGAATAAATGAAACAATCAATCCACTTTGTTCAAATCCTACCTTCATATGTATGTTTTATTTTGATGCTGGAACTGTGAGCATCAGTGAATCATGCAATGCCCGAAATTCTTTGCTTCCGTATGTAGAAAATTCTGGATTCCAAATCGCCTTTTTATGGACATTTGTTTTTGTATTTATATACTCCACCGAGCGATAAGTCTTACCTGGCGAATATAATGATTGTATAGCAGTAAATGTCCCAATCATATTCTGCAACGTTGTACAAAAGAAATCTACATTAACTGAATCGATTCTTTTGATATTCATAGTATCACTTCCATTAGAGCGTTGAGCATTATACACTCCTAAATCTTCAGCATGGATTTCAAATCCAGTGTAAGATCCAGAAGCCATATCGCCATCACCCCATCGCAAAATCGTACCCAAGGTTCTTTCATTGATACATGTCGTCTTTGTGCTCATGCAACCATGAAATAGAAATCCTAATATTATGACAAAAAAGATTTTCATCATTTCCCTTCTTGGCTTAAAAAGCGTTCAATTCTGCGAATACAGACATCCTTTCCGAGCATCTCCATTGTTTCATAGAGTCCAGCTCCTACCGGCTTGCCTGTGAGAATCATCCGCAAAGGATGAATAAACAATTTTGATGCAATTCCATTTTCTTTGGTAAATGACCCTATTGCATCATTAATTGCAATATGATTAAACTCTTCCATACCTTTCAGTATTGGCAGAAGCGATGTTATGATTGTACCAGAATCTGCCGTCCAATGTTTTGCTTTATATTCTTCATCAATCACATATTCATCAGAAAACATATATGCACCGAAACCGGGTATTTCATTGAGGAATGTGATTCTCTCTCGTAATAAAGTCAAAATGCCTTTTGCTCTCTCATCATTGACTTCAATATTATGTTCATGAAGGATGACCTGCAATTGCGGAAGCAGAGATTCTGGGTCTGCATTACGGAGATATTGAGCATTCATCCATTCAAGTTTCTTCGTATCAAATACTGCACCTGCCTTATTGACTTTTTCTAGAGTAAATAAATCAATCAATTCCTGCATGGAAAAAATTTCTCTATCGGAAGTTGGATTCCAACCCAACAAAGCAACGAAATTGACAAGCGCATCTGCAAAGAACCCTTTTTCACGGAAACTTTTGGCGAAAACATCACCAAATCTTTTGCTCATCTTAGATTTATCTGGATTCAATAGCAAAGGGAGATGAGCAAATTTTGGCATATCCCAATCAAATGCCTGATAGAGAAGCACATGCTTCGGAGTGGATGGGAGCCATTCCTCACCTCGAATCACATGTGAAATCTTCATTAAGTGATCATCTACAACATTTGCCAAATGATATGTTGGGAAACCATCAGATTTCAAGAGAATTTGATCATCTACATCTCTGGCATTTACAATCACTTCGCCTCTCACGATATCATTGAATCTGATTTCACCTGAAACAGGTACTTTCAATCTGATACAATAATCAGCACCTTCTTCAAGCAATCGCTTGGTTTCATCAGGGCCGAGTGTATATTCACTGCGCATGACAGTACGATCATATTTCGCAGCAATTCCAGCATTTTTTTGTCGTTCACGCATCGCATCCAATTCTTCAGATGTATCAAATGCGCGATATGCCATGTCCTTTGCCAGAAGCTCATTTGCATATTGTCTGTAGATTTCAGTGCGTTCGGACTGACGGTATGGACCATGCGGACCGCCCTTTTCAGGACTTTCATCGAATTCCATGCCTGACCAACGACAAATATCAATGATATTCTCTTCGGCACCTTCAACAAATCTAGTTTGATCTGTATCTTCAATACGAAGTATGCAAGCTCCACCGTGATGTCTTGCAAATAGATAATTATACAGTGCTGTCCTCAAACCACCGATATGAAGAAAGCCCGTTGGAGATGGGGCAAATCGAACTCTTACTGACATATTTCCTGCTTTGAAATTGATCAATGATTATAAACGTGCACTGCTTCAGCAAAGGTATGTTCCGTTTCACGCAAACGAATTCGTAATTCGGAAATATTTGAAAAAACCTCAAATCCAGGAATGAGCTCACGAAGCATATAATGAGCGATATTCTCTGCCGTGGAATAGAAGTCCACTATATTGATTTTCATTGGATGATTCTTGAAAAATTCCATCAGAATTGTATCAGAAGAATCCAAGAGGAATGAATGATCTAAGCGATCAATCAATGGTTGTACAAGCATTTTCATATCGAAATAATCAATCACCATTCCTGTCGCTGGATCAATAGATCCGATGATCTCCACGCGCATTGTATAGGAATGGCCATGAATATTTTGACAACCACCTTGATGAAAAGGAAGTCGATGCCCCATCTCCCAATGAAATTCTTTGGCGATTCGGGAATCCATCTTATCTCCTATAAGAAGCTGTTATCACGCTTGACATTCCACCTCGAATACCCCAATCTGTTGTAATGGTCATTTCGAGTGGATTGCAGCGCTCAACTAAATCATCGAGGATTTTATTAGTCACCGCTTCATAAAAAATACCCATGTTCCTAAACTCAAGGAAATAGTATTTGAGCGATTTCAATTCAAGACAAATTGTATCCGGAACATAGTCTATAGTCACGGTTGCAAAGTCCGGAAGACCGGTCAATGGACATACGGATGTGAACTCATGCAAGACATGTTTAATGCGATACTGTCTTCCGACAGCCGGATTTGGGAATGTTTCTAAACGATCCATGGAATTACTGTATCTTTGTGCGGTGAAACAAACGCCTTCTGAAGGGAGGCAAAGGCTTGTAAAAATACGGGTTTTCTGTGAATTAATGAAGAATACAACTGGTCATTATCTCTATGGCAGACGAGCTGTCATTGAAGCACTCAATGCAGGCAGAGAAATCGAGAAGATTTTCGTGCAATATGGAGCATCAGGCGATGCCATTGAGGAAATACGAATGAAGGCAAGGCAGTCTAATGTTGCTTGCACCATTGCCGATAAAATGAAATTCAATGACATGGAACGCCGAATACCGCTCGAAAGAGGGTCTTCACAAGGTGTAATAGCACTCACTGCCATGATCGATTATATTGATCTTTTCGCTCTCCTCGACGCAGGATTAGCTGAAAAGCCAAATCCACTGATCATAACACTTGATGAAATCAATGATCCTCATAATCTTGGTGCGATTGTACGGTCAGCTGAATGCGCCGGGGCTTCTGGGATGATTATTCCTACAGAGAATTCTGCTCCAATTACACCAGCAACCTTCAAATCTGCTGCCGGAGCCATGGAATTTCTCCCCATATCTAAGGTAGACTCGCTAATCGTCGCTCTTCGAAATTGCAAAGCAGCTGGTTATGAAATTATCGGTACCGATGGCTCAGCCGAACTCTTATATACTGAGCCGGGCCTTTTCTCAGGGCCTACAATTCTTGTTATAGGCAGTGAAGGCAAGGGTATGAGGCCAGCAATTCGCAAAGAATGTACAAAACTCATTCGCATTCCTATGCATGGCAATGTGGAATCTCTGAATGCATCAGCAGCAGCATCAATCATATTATTTGAAAGGGTTAGACAAGAGAGTTTGTAATCATGAGAATCATCTGTCTTACCGAAGAGACCACAGAAACGCTATATGCATTAGGTGCAGATGAGCTCATAGTTGGCATTTCTGGATTTACAGTGCGACCAGCAATAGCTCGTAAAACCAAACCTAAAGTTTCAACTTATCTCGATGCAAATATTAATGAGATATTGGATCTAAAACCAGACCTCGTTTTGGCATGGAGCGATCTTCAGGCTAATATTTGTTCTCAATTGATTCAACATGGCATTGCAGTTCACTGCTTTAATCATCGAACAATTGATGGTATACTGGATATGATTTCAATGCTGGGAAGAATCATCAATAGAATCAGCGAGGCAGAAGAATACCGATCATTTCTCGAAAGAAGAATTGAAGATGTGGCTGCGAAGATTTCTCATATGATAGTAAGACCTCGCATTTACTTTGAAGAATGGTTTGATCCATTGATTTCAGGTATTTCATGGGTAAGTGAAATCGTGGAATTATGCGGTGGGGTAGACATATTCGCGGAGCATCGGAAATTTCATGATGCTAAAAGTAGAATTATTGCAGATCCAAATATCATTATCGAGCGAAATCCGGATATCATTCTGGCTTCTTGGTGCGGAAAAGGGGTTAAAAAAGATAAGATTATCGCAAGAGCAAATTGGGATTCGATACATGCAGTACGCAATAATCAGATTTTTGAAATTAAATCTCCCATCATTTTGCAGCCAGGTCCTGCAGCCTTGACAGATGGCATGGATTCTATTAAATCAATCATAGATGCATGGCATCAGAATTTCACGAAATAACTCAATCCGAAAAAAGAGGAATTCATAGGCAAAGGATTATATCTATCAACACTAAAATTCCACCCATGATACAATCTCACCCCAAGCATTGAGATACCCACTTCAGGCCTGAATCTTAAAGATCCCTCAGAAAAATTAGTATAATAAAGCATTGATGCTCCAAAGGAAACAAACCAATTCATGGTATAATTTATCTTTGGAGCAATAATGAATTGATCGGAATTCAAAGGCCCTGTTTCGATTCCAGCTGAAATTGTCCCAAGACCTTTCACAAAAGTGGTTTTTGGCCAATAAACAAGGCTTCCATAACTATACATAGCCTCAATTGATTGACCTCTATCGCCGGCATGCAGTCCAATTGTCATACCTTGCACAGGAATATCGGAAGATCTCATCTCTTCATAAAGACAAGAAATCATGATTGCGAGTATGATCGCAATTCGCTTCATCCCATGGCCAATCGAAATCCTGCTTCATCTATCGCATGCAAAATATCTTCATCAGAAACCAATTCCGGATCATAATCTATAACTGCCTTTCCGATGATGACTTCTTGAACATTCAGACCTTTGATTGCAGTCAATTCTTTTGATAATGCTTTTACGCAATGTCCGCATGACATGCCATCAATTGCTAATTCTTGATGTTTCATTTATTCCTCAATATTAAAAATCAATATCATCCAATGAAGTACCAGTACCAATAAATCCTGGAGGTTCATCGAATTGAATGGATAAATTTTCAAACCTTGCAAAACTCTTGAGATAGGCCAATCGGACATCGCCGACAGGACCATTTCTTTGTTTTGCAATGATTATTTCAGCAGTGCCTTCAGTGGAAGAACCGTCTTCCCAAGTTAAAATGCCATATTGCTCGGGTCTATTCACAAACATAACCACATCTGCATCTTGTTCGATAGATCCAGATTCACGCAAATCAGAGAGCATAGGTCTTTTATCAGCTCTTGTTTCAACTCCTCGATTCAACTGTGAAAGTGCAATCACTGGAATATTCAATTCCTTTGCAATCTGCTTGAGCGATCTTGAAATCACTGAAATTTCTCTTTCTCTGCTCTCTGCTTTGGGCGGAGAAACAAATTGCAAATAATCCACAATGATGAGTTTTATATCGTGTTCAGCTTTGAGTCTTCGGCATTTCGCTCGTATTTCCATCACAGTCAGTGTTGCACTATCATCAATCAATAATGGGGACTCAGATAATACATCTATGGATGATGATATCTTGGCCATATCAGATTTTTGAATGCGATTTGTACGCATATCATGTGCATTCACTCTTGCTTCGGCACTGAGAAGACGAATCATGAGCTGATTTGCAGCCATTTCTATTGAGAAAAATGCCACTGGTTGTTTGAATTCAACTGCAATATTACGCGCAATGCTTAGGGCAAATGCCGTTTTTCCCATAGATGGTCTGGCTGCTATAATCACCAAGTCCGAATCTTGAAAACCTCCTAACATATCATCAAGTTTTGTGAAACCTGAAGCAAGTCCGGTAATACCTGACTTTGAATCCTGCTCATTAAATTTCATGAGCATATTAAAGGTGTCATGAGCAATTTCCTTCATAGTCATGAAGCTCTTGCCCAATCTTTGCTCAGCGATTTGAAAGATCTTTGATTCTGCTGAATCCACTTCTTCAAGTGCATCAGTGGTTTCATCATAAGCATGAACCAGAATTTCGCCTGCCACTGAAATTAGAGAGCGCTTTATAAATCTTTCTAAAACTATGCGAGCATAATATTCAACATTTGCAGCAGTTGGAACCATCGAAGTGACCTCTATCACAGCATAAGTTCCCCCAATTTGCTCAAGCACACCAAGCCTGCGAAGTTCCTCCGCGAGTGTGGTGATATCCACATTCACGGCTCTGGTAAAGAGTTTTAACATTGCATCATACATGATGCGATGCGATTCTTTATAAAATGCTTCCGGTTTAAGAATTTCAATGACTTTAGGTATTGCAGCTCTATCTAAAAGCATGGCACCCAATACCGCCATTTCTGCATCCATGGAATGAGGTGGGATCTTGCCGATCAATGTGTCATAATGCATGGGAACATTCATATTCCCTTCTCGGGAATCCTTTCTCTTCCCAGATGGCACCGGCATTTGATCTGAATAATCCATGGCAATTCCTTTCTAATTAGGACTGCAAAAGTAGTGTTTATTTGTGATTTTCGATCAGCAGAATACAGCATGTGAAGAAGTGCACTTGTTTTCCACAATCCATTGTGGAAAATCGATGTACTGATTCAAGTTATGTGATTCTTGTGACTCATTTACGGGTTGCATTGACGCATATAACTGCTTTCATTTTATTATCTTTGCAAGCCATATACAATTAGATCGGAACAATTATGCTCGAGCTTCCAATACTTCAAGATATACAAGCGGAAAAAGCTATCAATTCAGCAACAAGTACGGCGAATCAACCCAAATTGTATGTTGAAACGTATGGCTGTCAGATGAATGTCAATGACACTGAAATTGTCCGTGGCGTGATGAATGATAATGGCTATGCCATGACCGATACTCCCGAATCTGCAGATGTCATTTTGCTAAATACTTGCGCAATTCGTGATAATGCCGAGAAAAAGATTCATGAAAGATTAAATCATCTCAAGTACTATAAAAAGCGGAATCGTGATTTGGTTGTAGGAATTCTTGGATGTATGGCAGAGAGACTCCGTGAAACCTTGCTTGAAAAAGAATTGGTCGACTTGGTTGTTGGACCCGACGAATACCGCACAGTACCTGAACTTATTTCTAAAGCATATTCCGGAGAAAAAGGAATTGCTGTAAAATTGAGTCGTGTTGAGACATATGATGATATACTCCCCTTTAGAACGGAAGGCATCAGTGCTTGGGTTTCCATCATGCGTGGATGTGATAAATTCTGTACTTATTGCGTTGTGCCTTTCACAAGAGGTCGTGAGCGCTCACGAGCATTTGCATCTATCGTAGATGAGTCGAAAGCGCTCCATGATCAAGGATTTAAAGAAATCACTTTGCTAGGTCAGAATGTCAATAGCTATCGGGATGAGCATTCCGGAAAGAATTTCGCAGAGCTTCTTGATGCTTGCGCAAAAGCTGTGCCCGGCATGCGTATTCGCTATACAACATCACATCCTCAGGACATGAGTGATCAGTTGATCGAAACGATGGCAATGCATGATAATATCTGTAAGTATATCCATCTTCCAGTACAATCTGGATCCAATCGTATTCTTTCGCTCATGAATCGCACTCATCCGGTTGAGCATTATTATGAGCGAATTGAGATGATTAAAAAACTCATGCCTGATTGTGCGCTTTCGACAGACATTATCACAGGATTCCCAACAGAAACCGAAGAAGACCATGAGCATACTATGGAGCTCATGCGAAGAGTTCGATATGATGGCGCTTTTATGTTCAAATATTCACCTCGCGAAAGAACAAAAGCATGGAAGATGGGCGATGATGTTCCAGATGAAGTGAAAATTCGCAGACTCAATGAAATTATCAATCAACAAAATGCAATCGCTCGTGAAATCAATCAAGGATTAATCGGTAAGATTGAGCATATCTTGATTGAAGGTCCGAGTAAGAAAAATCCAATGGAATGGCAAGGCAGAACTGATACCAATAAGATCACAATTGTACCTCAGAATGAACATACTCCATATATAGTTGGAGATATCATTTCAGTCAAAATCGAAAAGACATCGAGCGCAACTTTGGTAGGAAGTCTCGTATAAAGAAGTGAATATCATCAGGGGAATCGCTTGGATAAACGCAAGGCGGGAAATATCGCCGAAGATATTGCAGTGAGATATATTGAAGATTTGGGATATCGCATCATCAAGAAAAATTTCACATTCGGTAGAGTTGGTGAAATTGACATTATCTGCGAACATGAGAATGTGCTTATTTTCATAGAAGTGAAAGCTCGAACAAATCATGCATTCGGTGAACCAGAATCATCTATAACAAGAAAAAAAATCTCATCAATTAAAAGAGTTGCAGAGGGATATTTATATGTGAACAAGATTTCCAATACACAATGCAGATTTGATCTCATAGCCATAGATTATGTTGATGGAGAGCAACATATCAGACATCTCATAAATGCTATGTAAATCAATCTTATTTTTTAGCTGGGAATGTCACTTGTAATTCAACTTCTTTATCTTCACGTGGACCACGCAACACAGTGATATTCGTTGAATCTCCTGCTTTAAATTTACCAAGTGCAAATGTATAGTCATATACATTTTTGATGACTGTCGAACCCAATTTCACGATGATGTCATCGGCAAGCAATCCAGCTTTTTCACCTGCTCCGCCTTCTCTCACACCAGTGATTCTCATACCTTTGGGATGATCACTATAATCAGGTGTAATGCCAAGTGATA
>JACCDW010678616.1_pt1 | contig 20093 bp, 46 predicted proteins | sample 7449781 | NCBI WGS metagenome assembly JACCDW01 (sample SAMN15323449, study PRJNA562643) | freshwater metagenome | isolation source: river surface water | place: USA:Blue River Watershed | collected 2017-08-18
AGATATACGAATTAAAAAAAGTAAAATACATTTTTTACATTATGTATTTAACGTAGTATAATTAAAAATGTAAATTAGTTATTAAAGATCGTATATCTTATTTTAATTCTCCCCTGAAATCTGACTGGAGGCGACAGGTGATACCAGTTTTTTGACTTATGATTTATTTCGTAGGTTTTTTGCTACCTTTTTAATTAAAAAAAGAACTGAATAAAAAAGAAAACAATATGAAGAAAATAATTATTGGAATTTTAGTTGTTGTTGTACTTTGCTCTTGTGGTAAAGAGGATGTTATGTACAATCATTGTTACACGTTTGATAAAACAAAATTCGGTGTAGCAAGTAGTTCATTTTTTGTTAGCCACGTTTTGAGTAAAGAAGAAGAAAGAAAGTGGTGTGCAGAGATGAATAATCGTGTTATTGAAAACTTGAAAAGAAATAACCCGAATATTGAAGTTAAAGATATTGATACCTCTTATGTATATCTTGTAAGGGAATTTTAATTTTGACTTATATATAAAGCAAATAAGATATGACAAATAAAACTATTGGATTTTTTCAAAAGTATGAAACAAGGGTTGTTAGATTACACCTTGCTATAATAGGGTATTTGACTTATAGTTTTTCAACTATCTATTTTGGACAACATCCTTGGGAAGAGTGTTTAACAATAGATAAAATAATTTCAGTGGTTAGTTTGGTGTTTATCTTGCAACACATATTTTTGATTACAAAAGATTTACCAAGTAAATTAAGGTCTATACATTTATTGTCAGTAATAGTTTTTATTTATATTCACTTTATTAAATGATACCTTTTTTACAAAAATTAGAACTGATATAAAATCAAAAACACTAAACCTATGTCAATGTATAGAGAAAATTGTGACCGATGTCACCAACCAACAAATGGAGTTACAATTATGTCAATGTATAATGAGGATATAATTTGTATGACTTGCAAAGAGAATGAGAAGAAAAGAGCAGATTACAAAAATGCAGTTGATGCAGATATTGCTGAAATAAGAAATGGTAATTACAATTTCAAAGGAATTGGACTTAAAGATTAAAAAACAGAACTATGAACTTAATGGATAAAGTAATGGGTACAAAAGTAGGTAGGATTACAGTGGTAACTATCTTAATAGCAAATGCAATTATTTCTATTTTAGGAATAATTTGTTTAGCAGTTTTTGTATCAAATTAAAATGAAAAAAAGATACCTTTTTGAGAAAAAAAAGAATTGATTGTATAAACAATTAAAAAATGAAAAAGCAAATCTTGTTAATTTCTCTCATTGGTGTTTCTATGGTAAGTTGTACGGATAATGTCCGTACAAAATTATACGGAGGTAATATGAATTTGGAATTGCCCGAAAATACTAAATTGGTTAATGTAACTTGGAAGGAAGGGAACTTGTGGTATTTGACAAAGAATATGGATAGTAGTGATGTTGCAGAAACATACACATTTCAAGAAAAGAGTAGTCTTGGAATAGCAGAAGGTTGTATAACTATAACTGAAAGGAAAAAATAAAATATGAAGGAACGAGAAATTCTTTAACGAAAAGGGGTTGAGTATTCTCCCCCCGCTTGAAACCCGCAACGATAGTTGTGGGTTTTTTGTTTTTATTCTCCCCCCATATAATTTATCTCTCCCGTCGTCACCAGCCCAGTCCCCGGCGTTTTTCAGGTCAAATTTCAAAGTAGATATACGATCCGAAAAAGTTAATTTACATTTTTATCCACCTTTAAAAAATGTAAAATAGTTTTTAATAATCGTATATCTGATAAAAAATTACCACTGGTTTCCTGCCTTCTATCGCTTCTCAAGCAGGTAAACCTGAAAAAAAAATTTGCAGTTAGCATTTAAGGAAAGGTCTGTTTCTGCGTATTGTTTATTGTAGGGAAGTTGATAATGAAACAAAGTAAAAAAATCTTCACTACCCATTTAAGAAAAGTAAAGTTCAAACGTATTATATAATGAAAGGAGGTGTCAAAAAAATAAAGTAAAAAAAAATATCAAAGTCCATTTAAGAAATTACAAATTCAATCGTATAGTATAGTATAACAAATCAATTAAATTAAACAATTAAAAATTAAATTATTATGAAAAATCTAAATTCAAAAGAAAAAGTAAAATTGAACAAAGGGTTTGATTATTACAAACAAAAAGCAGATACCTATGAGGGTGTTTTGTTAAGAAGTGGTTTGAGTGGTGAACAAATTATTACACTAATGAAAGTATTAGATTTAGAGAGTGTTACTGATGTTCATTTGAGTAAGTTGTTTGAATTGAAAAAGAGTGAATTAAAAGTAATGTGTAAAAAAGCAATTGACTATGTTGATTATGATTATTCAGCTGGTAGAGTAGGAAAAAAATTAATTTTTGTTGGTGAAATAGATAATGAAGATATTAAAAAATTGATTGTAGGATATTATATGTCAATTTGTGCAAGTGTGTTGTGTGAGGTGTTAGGTGTTTATACATATTTTCATATAGATTGATAAAACAATTTAAGGTAATGAAAGGAGAGTTAAACAACTCTCCTTTTTTTATTTACAGCACTATCCTGAAATTCTTCAGACAGTTACCGGCGTTTTCAGGGGTAAAATTCCAAACAGATATACGATCTAAAAAAGTTAATTTACATTTTTAATTAAATTTATTTTAAAAATATTGAAATTTACTTTATATTTTTATGATACCTTTTTGAGTTAAAAAAGAACTGATAATATAACCAAAAGAAAATCAACTATGAAACTCAATGAAGCAAGAGATTTAGCAATCTCACTAATGAAAGAACACGGAATTTGGAGTAATTGGAACTTTGAATTTGACAATGCTAAAAGGAGATTTGGGTGTTGTAATTATAGATATAAAACAATTACTTTATCTGCTCCTTTAACTGAAATCAATGAGGTGTCAAGGGTTAGAAACACAATCTTGCATGAAATTGCTCATGCACTTTGCCCAAAACAAAAACACAATCATGTTTGGAAAGCAAAAGCAAGAGAGATAGGTTGTGATGGAGAAAGGTGTTATTCTTCAAAGGATGTAGAAACGATACAAGGTAATTATAGTGCTACTTGTGTTGGTTGTGGTAAGGTTCACCAAAGATTTAGAAAAGCAAAGTATAGTTCATCTTGTGGTAGTTGTTCGGGTGGAAGATACAATGAGAAGTATAAATTAGAGTGGGCAAAAAACTAAACAATAAAAAAATAAACTATGGGAATATTGATGAAATCAAACGGAGAAGTAGAAGAAATAAAACCAAGTAATGGGAAAACATTTTCTCTTCAAGAACTACAAGGGTTTGTTCAAGGATACATTGAGATTGTTGGTGTCGGCAATAAATATTTAATCCTAAATGAGGAAGGTAAGTTAAACGGATTGGATATGAATAGAAAGGCAACTGAAATATTTATTAAATATTATGGTTCAACTGATGTTATCGTGGGTGATGTTTTACTTGCTGATGAGGATGAAATAAATTAAAAATAAAATTGATACTTTTTTAATAAAAATAAGAACTGATAAATGTGAAAGGGAAAAGAATTATTTATATTTTTACAATAAGAATTTTATGCTGGTGATAGATAAGTAAGGTAAAACATTGTAAATCAAACAAATAAACAATTCTAAATTAAAAAAGATGAGTAAAACAGACAATTTTGAGCAGTTGAAATCGGAGTACATTAGTGCTTATGAGATGGTGAACAAGAAACCTTGTCCTGAGATTGTAAAAGCAAAGGCATGGATTAAGGTTGGTGAAATATCATTCAGACCAGATGGTTTTGAGAAAGCAGTTGGTGTATTGAAATTACGATGTTCAAACGAAGGTGAGGTTAGAAGGGATATGGAATCTAAATTGTCTTTGGATAGTGAATTGTTGGATCAAACAAGAACCAATCTAAATCAAACATTGGAGAAGTTGAAGAAACTTACTTTGGTGGATGGTATTGAAATAGAGAATATGATTGAGATGCTGGAAAAGTGCAATAATCTTATTGATGTTTCAAAGAAAAGGAATGTTATTTGATACCTTTCTCCCTATAAAAAGAACTGAATAAAAAAGCAATTATGAAACTATATCAAGCAGCACACATTATTCAATCAATTTTTAAGCAGGATGTTATCTTCATTGAATTTGAAGATGGTAGTGGAGTGAAATTCAACTATCGTTTGAAAGGTCAAAGTGGTAGGTCATTTATCAATCTTAAAAACATTATTTACAAGGATAATAGTGTTTCAAACATAGTTTCTAAAATGTAATTTTATTCTCCCTATATGAAAAAGATATTATTTCTTTTACTTATTATCTCTCCCCTATTGGGTGTTTGTCAAGGTAATAGTAATATTACAAGACCTAAATCAAAAGAATTTAGTTACCCTGTCATTGTAAAGTTAATACAAGGAGAGGGTAACGTCTTTCGTATAGGTTTCATTCGTTACAATGATTATTATGATGTAAAAGAAAATGAAAGTGAATTAAATGCTTTTTATGCTCGTTTTCTAACCGACCTTGAATTGAAGAATAGTGTTTTTGTTTATTTTCCTACGGCAAATAAAAACGGAGAAATGTTGGTGGTGCCAAAAGTTAGTGTTACGAAGTTGGATATGACATACGAACAAGCAATGCAAATAATTATACCCGAATAATTATATAATAAATTAAAATTTATCTTATGGGAAAAGTAATTACTTGCGAAAAACAAATAATTGATACCAAACCTGAAAATGATTTAGTTTTTACAAAAGAAGAATTGGAACTTATTGTAGCAGGTTCATTTGCAATAATGCCTTGTGGAGAAGAATTTATGGTTTTAAACGATAAGGGTTTATACTTTGATTTACCTTTAAATGAAATAGCAAGTAAGGTTTATTGTCAAAAAAATAATTTAGAGAACTTAAAAATTCTTGGCGATGTGTTAGTTGCTCCTAAAAATGAATTAGGAGAATATAAGGAATAGTATAACACAAGAGTTTTAGAAGAATCCCCGCTAATCTGCGGGGATTTTTTTTGCTGTTAAATTTCCTGAGGAGAACTGGAACTCGAGCAGTACAGCAGGCAAATTTCAAAACAGATATACGAATAATAAAAACTAATTTACATTTTTTAAAAATGTAAAATAACATTTCTTTATCGTATAACTAAAATTTAATCGATCCAGATTTTTTCTGAGGTTCTGGTAATGAACTTTTACATATATTTGTGATGTTTTCATTGTGTTTATATTGTGTAGATAAAGTCCCAAGTTTGGGGCTTTTTCTATTTAATTGATTTTCAAGTAAATAATTTTTAGTAATTCCATTAAAGATTTGTGTGGTTTCAGCGTATTACTATATAGAAAGGGCAACATAAATTGATACCTTTTAATAGAAAAAAAGAACTGATTATTAACCAAAAAAACTTATTAAGTTATGACAACAGAGCAAAGAGTTAATCAAATTGAGAATGAACTTTCTCACCAAGTAATGAGCAAGGATGAGTTTGTATCCTTTATGGAAAACCTACGAAATGGAAGCCACACTTACGGAAGTATGGTGTCCAATACAATGGTTAAAATGAATAAAACTGGCAATCCTTTTTATGGTAGGGTTACGAAATTGTCAAAGTGGAGTTTCGGTTGCAATACTTCATTTAAGAAGAAAGGAGATAATTTTAGAGAGCAAGAGGGTATTGAAGGAGTATTTAATCCTAATTCCTCTTATGTTGAATCTACCAATGGTAAAGAGAACTATGTGGTTTGTTGCAAAAAAGATAATCCACAAATTAAGTATTTGAGGGTTTATACCAATCCTAATTCTAATGAGAGTACTTTTACCGAGTACTACATTGATGGAGTGAAAGCCACAGATTTTGAAATGGAGCAACTTAAAACATTCCTTAAAAAGTCCACCAAAGGAAGTCATAATTTGGGTATCAAAGGAGATGAAGCATTTGGTACATTCAATGTTGGTGTGGATAGTGTGAAGTTTATCTACATTGATGGGAAGAAGATAAAGGTGGTTTAACCACTAATGGAAGTAATGAATAAAGAAAGCCGCAGAGATGCGGCTTTTTTGTTTTTAGAACTTTTAGATGTTGTTTCTGGCGGCGGAAGGCGTTTTACGGTGGATATTTATAAGTAGATATACGATCCGAAAAAGTTAATTTACATTTTTTTCTATGTGTGTTATCTTTTTTAAGAAAAGATATTTGATACCTTTTTAATTAAAAAAAGAACTGATTAAAAAAGAAAGGAAAAAAATGGAAAACTCGTTTGATTTATTCGGTGCAGACATTCAAGAAAAAAGTAATGCTCCTGCCATAAGTAAGGAAAAAGTTAATGATATTTCAATTGCTTGTGAGGCATTACAAATTGTAAAAATTGTAAAAGGTGTAATGGGTTCTCGAAGAGAAATTATTGATACTATCAAAGTTGATGGTGCAAAGATGACTTATGAAAGAGCTTTAAAGATTGCAAAAATGAAAGCTGAAAGGATTGGTAATTGTATAGTTATTGAAAAATTAGAAAGGATAGTTTCATCATATTAAAATTATGAAAAAGAAAAAGGGAGGAAAAATTCCCTCCCTTTTTTCCAGCTTAAATCATAGTGTGATTATTTAAGTGTAAGTAAGTATTTTAACTTATTAACTTCTGAAAGAATTTCATCACGAATATTTAATACGTCGGTGTCTTTCTCGTCGTCAAACTCCCCAGTCAATTCAACAAGGAAATCACAAAACTCATTTAAATAAGAATTTATGGAAAAATCCTTCATGTTTTTAAGTTTAAGTTCTGAAATTTCATCAGTTAATTCAATTCTCCCGTATTTACCCATACAAACTTCGGCAAATTTGTCTAATAAATCATCGATGCTATCATATATACCACCATAGGCATTATGACGAGCAAAAGAAGTAGTTTGCCAATGTAGAATTCTCATCTGTTGCTGAAAATTCATTATTTTAATTACGCTTTTGTGGTGCATTTTATTTATATTTATAATAAATAGACCAAAAAAAAATCTATTTATTGATAAACTATGAGTATGGCAAATTTAATAGCACCAGCTTCATTTGTTAATGTTTTTGCTTTTTGCATAGATGATTCTTTACCAAAGTTCAAACCTGATAATTGGATCAAAAAAAACAAATTATACAAATTAAAGTATATTACTGAATCGCTTAATACAAGTGAAATGGCGGTAACCATTATGGATAATAATGGTAATGAGATAAATCCTTCCGAAACAATAAAAGCTTTTAAGTCGGAAAGATTTGATTTCTTTCAAATAATTCTCAATTAAACTGATACTTTTTTAATTAAAAAAAGAATTGTATGGTATAACAAAATATACTATGCCAACATTCTATAAATCAGTTTTAGTTGAAATTCCGGAACATCAGGTTTTAAGTGAAGTGTATCCTGAGAGAATAGCCAATCAATTAACATTAGAAGAAAGATTGCCTAATAGTGAGTGTGAGGATTGCAAATCAACTCAATGGATTATTCTCCCAAAAGAAAGTCCTTACACAAGAGATAGTGGTAAACCATATATTCAATGTATGAATTGTGGAAATTTTACACATTTGTAAGATACCTTTTTCTCCCTAATAAGAACTGATATAAAAAACAAAAACATAAAGAACTATGAAAATTATTTCTGCACGAATTACGGCTATGCCAAAAAGTTTATTTGACCCAATGCCACAAGTTTATGTAACAATGGAAAATGGGACTGAACAATTTTTGTATGAGTATTATCCCGATGAGATTTCATTCTCCCCAAGTGAGTTTGTGGGTTTGACAATAGATGAAGCAAAACATTTGAAGTTTATTAAGGATAGGAATTATTTGCAATCATAAATGATACCTTTTTACATTTTATCCGAATTGATATAAAAAAATAAAACTATGAGCAACAAAGAAAAAGCAATAGAACTTTGGAAAGAGTTGAATGTTGAAAGAGTAGTGTTTGAGTTTAGTTGTGGTGGAGATAGTATGAATGACACCACAATTTTTATATTTGACAAAAATGATAATGAGATTGACAATGATGAATTGAGAAATTTTTTTGATGATGAAACTTACAAGAGAGTAGAATTTTATGTAAATTCTGACGGACACTATCAAGGAGAAGCAGGAGAAGTGGAAATTACATTAGAAGAAGATGATGATGATTTCAGTTATTGCAAGTCAGCACAAAGTGAATGGTGTGAGAGTGTGAATAATGTAACAGAAGTTGAATTGGATGAAGAAGAAATTACTTTTATTAAGGATAAGGTTTTGAATATAAATGGTGGGGATGGAGAATTTAATTTGAACTATAAAATTGATTGTATTTTATCTGATAAAGAAGAAAAAATGGTATCTTCAATAGAAGAAAAAATGTTTTCAACTTTAAGAAGTTATTGTCCCGATGATGTTAATGATGTAGATGATTGGTTTTCATTTACAACCAACGAAGAAGGGGATGAATTGGAAATTGAAGGTAATTGTATCAAAGTTCACATAACAAATCAATACACAACATTTACTGATAGTGATTAAAAAATAAATAAACAATAGGGGTTGAGTTTCTCCCCCGCTTGAAACCCGCAACGAGAGTTGTGGGTTTTTTGTTTTTATCCCAAATCAAAGCTCGAACTGCTGTATCCAGCTCGAGTTTCTGGATCAATTCTTATATAGATATACGATTATTAAAAGTTTATTTACATTTTTTTCCCTTAAATACTTGATACCTTTTTCTCTCTAATAAGAACTGATTAAAAAAAACAAAAAGATATGAAAAAAACAATTAAAATTTATTCAGTAATTGACCGAGATGATGTTGGTCAAAAACCAACTTATCACAAGGGTATTGAAAGTTTAAGAGATTTTGCAAAAGACCGATTGTATAATGGTTGGGAAACTGATGTTACAGAAGAAGATTTAGATGATGATGTAATTATGTTTAACTTTTTGCAAAATGATTATGGTGTGGATATTGAAGTTATCAAAGAAGTAACTATTGATGATTTACAACAATAAGTAACCTTTTTTCTTAATTAAAAAACAATAATTATGAACATTAGCAAAATAGAATTTGACCACCAAAAAACTCTTTGGGGTAGTGTTGCAAAAAACAATAATTGGTATTCGGAACCTTTCTTTATTCAAGTTTGGGTAAATAAAAAAGGAGAGATTGTTGATTCAGTTTCAGTAAGAGGTTTGGATAAAGATTATGTTTTAGATTATGTAACAGGTAAAGAAATAACTAACTACAATATAGTTTAACACTAACGAAAATGAAAACTTATCAAGACCTAAAAAAATTCTTAAATTCTCTTTCGGAAGAACAATTACAAAAAGATATAACCTTTTGTGATAATCAAGAAGAATACTACGGAATAAAATTAAAAGGAGAGATAGAAGATGAAGCAGATGTGTTAGATGAAAATAGTCCTTATTTTATAGTTAATTTTGAGATAGTTATTTAATTCAGTATAAAAAATCAATTTATGGAAAAAAAAGAGAAATATGTTTTGATAGGTGAAAAACCAATCAATTTTTTGACAAGTAATAACTTGGTTGGACTTTGTGAATGTATGGATGAAAAATATTCTTTGAAAGTAATAAATTATAAAGATGAAATACCAATAAATTCAAAGGAAATAACTTATACTGAATATTTAATGATAAGTGGAATGTGTGATGTTTTGGATAATATAAGAAATGGTGATATTGATGAAGTTAATGAAAAATGGTTTTATGATAATATTCAAAAAGTTGCTGATTTAAGTAGTAAAGAGTACAACCCTTTTGATATAGTTGAAATGTTGACTGAATAAAATATTAGTAAAGAGTTAAAGAACAAGAGCCAAGAAATTGGCTCTTTTTTTTTGCTTTTATTTTTGTCCTGAAATTTTACCGTGGGCCCTGAAGGAAATCTGGTCAAATTCCAAAACAGATATACGATCTTAAAAAGTTAATTTACATTTTTTATTTTTTCTTTTATTGATACTTTTTTGATTTTAATAAGAACTGACTATAAACAAACCAACTAACCGATATGAAAAAATCAATTTACCTTCTTATGGTAGTCAGTGCTATAAACACTATTTATATGGTTGTTATGGAAAGGAAAAATGAAGATGAGATAAACAGGTTGGAGGAACTCATCAGGATGCAAAATGGGATGAAAGTGACTGCAACGATGTATAATCCTGAAATAAGTCAGTGTGATGAAGACCCTTTGACCACTGCTGGTATGTATAAAATCAATCCAAAGAAAGCATCCGAACATAAATGGATTGCTGTATCAAGGGATTTACTTAAAAGGTGGGGAGGAGTTTTTGATTATGGAGATAAAGTGTATATTAGTGGTGCAGGACACAAAAGTGGGATTTATACAATAGTCGATACAATGAATAAAAGGTTTGAGAAAAGAATTGATTTTTTGGAAACCAAAGGAACTAAAATGTATAGATTTGACAATGTTCTACTTGCTAAATTGTAAAAACAAAATGTATGGATAACTATAAAATTGAATATGAAAATTTTGATAAGTCAAAATTCAACGGATATTCAAGATTACACTATGGTGTTCTTAAAATAGAAAAACTAAAATTCTCATTCGTCGTGTATGAAGTGTATGTGAGTGAAGTTAATTACCACACTTTTTCTTGTGAATTTATTGAGGGTTCTCCAAATAATGCTAATGAATTTCGTTCAAAGATAATTCAGCAAACAAAAGATAAACTCAATCTAAAATGAAAAAAATCAGCCAACTTAAAAACAACATTATCTCTTTATCTAACAAAACAATACCCGTTCAATTTGACAGAATAGTAATACTAACATCAAGTGGAAAATATGAAAAAGCATTAGAAGAAATTTCTTTTATCAAATCTCAACTCAATCTACTTGAAAGTCAATTAAAGGAAATAAATTCTATTGACAAAGAGTAAGATTGATATTATTTTAATAATTTATGAATAGAATTAAAACAGGTGCAGTAGTTACTTTGACACCAAAAAGCGAATACGCAAAAGGAAAAACAGATTATCAAGAAAATAAATGGATTGTGGAAGCAATTTCCGAAAGAATTTTATTTAATGAAAAAAGTGGTGTTTGGTTGGGATTAAGATTAAATTCAAAAAATTCTTTAGATTTTACTTGGGTTCATCTAACCGATGATGAACATTTTAATGTTATATTTTGATACCTTTTCAGTTTAAAAAAGAATTGATTAAAAAACAAAACTATGGCAAAAAAACAAGCAATCGTTCAAATTGAAGCAATCATTGAATATGATGATAGTTTATTTGATATGGATGATATTGATAGTTCAGTTGTGATTTGCTTTCGCAAGGAAGATAAATACACTGATGAGGAGTTGTTTCTCCCTAAAATGGATGGTATGGAAGTTATTGATTATATAGATGTAGGGGTTGGTGAAGTTGATGAATAAATAATAATTTTGTATTAACTAAAAAAAAATAAAATGCCTAATCATATTACAAATATCCTCAAAATAGAAGGCTCTCCCGAAAGAGTAAAAGAACTATTGGAAACAATAAAAGGAGAGGAAAAAAATCATTTAGTTGATTTTAACAAAATAGTTCCAATGCCCGAAACATTAAACATTAGAAGTGGAAGTAATGTAGATAATGCTATTGCCCTTTTGAAGAATGATAAAGATTATTTCAAAAAAATGTTGGATTATCCTTGGGTTAAGGGAGAGGAAATTAAAAACATTACTCAGTTAAAAAGAAGAATAAAAAAGGGTATCTCAGAAAAAGATTTTGAAGAAGCAAAACTTGCTATAAGAAACATTGAGTTGTATGGTCATAAGGATTGGTATAGTTGGAGTAATGCAAATTGGGGAACTAAATGGAATTCTTATGATAATGCAAGAGTAAATGAAAACACTATTTCTTTTGACACTGCTTGGTCAACACCTTTTCCAGTTATGGAAAAATTGTCCGAAATGTTTCCTGATGTAACTCTGCATATAGCATTTGCCGATGAGGATATTGGAAATAATTGTGGGTTTTATGTTTTAGTTGGTGGAAACATAGTAAAGGAATATCTACCGAAAGGTTATGAAGCAACGAAGTTTGCTCTTAGTGTAAAAGGTAGTGATTATGGTTTAATGGACTTTATTAGTTACAATTTAATCAATCTAATGAAAGATAGAAGTCTTAATAAAGAAGAATTAAAAGAAGATATTTCAAACATTCTTTCGGATAAAGATACCAAAAAAGAATTTTTGGAGGAGGTATTTAACAATCACGAAGAAGAAGAAAAAGATAAAATAAAACAAATTCTAAAAGAAATATGTATTGATAAAGAGTTGTATGAGTTAATTAAAGATATTGAAGAAATGTAAAATACCCTAAAACTTAAAAAGGAAACCCTCGTCAAAAAAGACGGGGGTTTTTTGTTTTATCGCTGTCTTTCTGAACTTGAGGCGATGTGACCGGCGTTTTTCTGGTCAAATTTCAAATTAGATATACGATCTTAAAAAGTTAATTTACATTTTTAAAACATTTGAAAATCAATGTTATTTATAGTTATTTGCATAAATTATAAAAAATTATAATATATTTGATACCTTTTATTTTATTATTAGAATTGAACCTAAATTAAAAACCTTAAATTATGAAAAGAAGCATAGATGAACAAAATGCAATTATTATCCAATCAATGTTTGGAAGAGAAACAAGAACTCAATGTAATGAAAGTGTGCCTTTACGAATAAATGAAGAAATGATGGAGAGTGTCCGAAATCATCGTAAGGTTAATGGACTAACCTCAAAAATTACTATTATCAGAAATTATTTGAGAACAAAAAAGTTTGTAAAAACTATTCATTGTATTTAATTAAAATTGTATGTCCATGAATAAGAAACTCAAAAAAGAATTAAAGGATTATCCTAATGATGTGGTAATCTTTACAAATGGTGCATTTTTAACACCCGTTAAACTTGCAAATGGTAAATGGGGGTGGGTTGTATCTTCTTTTGAGGACTCATCTTTTTATGAGGGAAGTGAAGTTAATGTTAATGAACTATGGAGTGATAGTGCTATTGAATTAGCAAAAGAGGATGAAAATGAGGAGGAAGAAGATTAGGTAGTTATTCCTATCAAATGATTTTGAAAAGGGTTCGGTTAATTCCGAGCCCTTTTTTTATTTCCCGCCGCAGGCAATTTTCCCCCGCCGCAGGATCGTGCTGGGAAACAGGGGTAAAATTCCATACAAGATATACGAAAAGAAAAAAATAATTTACATTTTTACTCCTTTGATACCTTTTTTTACTAAATTAGAACTGATATAAAAGGAACAAACAAAAAGAAAAAAATTAGAGTTTGTGATACCTTTTTAATTAAAAAAAGAACTGATTAAAAACGATACAAAATGAAAAAGTCAAAAAAAACCAAAATCAAAAACATTATTCTCAAAGGTGAGGGTGCTAACCAACATACCTTGTATGGTAAGTTCAAAATGGAAGATAACCACACTTTCTTTACTGATATTGAAGTAGTGGAAGATAGTGAGTTGAAACACGAACAACCTAATGGGCAGTTTGCTGAACACAATACCCTTAAAGTGAAAAAAGGAAATTGGGTATTGGGTAAGCAAGTTGAGTATAACCCTTTCAAAAGAACTATATCTCAAATTTGGGACTAATAATAAAATAAAAAAAAGAAAAAAAACAAACTATGGCAAATCCTCTTATTCATTCAAAGTCAAGTGTTAAAAGATGGGGTGGTAAAGTAGAAGATTATATTGCTATCCACGAGTTGATTGATAGTCCAAAAGCAAGTATGAACAATAATTCGTCAAGGGCTTTGACACACAATACTTGGTTTGCTTACACAATAATTCCAAAAGTTTTCGGATATAACATTGTAAACTCCGATGGCAAAAGTGTGGATACTATTGATGTTGCTATGTTACATATTGCAGAAGATTTCAGAATGAAGTTTGTTCCAACACCACAAGATTATCTTAAACACTTGGAAGTTCAAAAATGGATGTGTAATGGAGTAAAGGATGTAGAAAATCCCGAAGCAACCGAAGTTGCAGTAAACTTAATCAACAAATTAAAACTACAAGAAAATGGATAACATTCAAGAGATTATTAAACTTTGGAAAGAGTTGGGGGTTGAACAAGTTAAGTTTGAGTTCAGTTGTGGTGGAGATAGTATGAATGATACCTCAATTACTATTGAGGGAAAAGATGGTAGTGAAATTGATAATGTAGAGTTAAGAAATTATTTTGATGATGTTGTCTATAAAAGAGTAGAGTTTTATGAAGCAAGTGATGGACACTATCAAGGGGAGTTTGGTAATGTTTATATTACATTGTCTGATGATGAAGATGATTTTGATTACAATAAAAGTTCTCAAAGTGAGTGGAGTGAGAGAGTTGAATCGGAAGTTCCAGTCGAATTGACTGATGAACAAATGAAGTTCATAAAGAGTAAAGTTCTCAATATAAATGGAGATTGTGATAGTTTGAATGTGAACTATAAAAATGATTGTATTCTTTCTGATAAAGAAGAAGAATTTGTAGATGAATTGGAAAATAGTTTGTTGGATATTTTGAGAAATTATTCTCCTGATACTGATGAAGGAGAAGTGGGTGAGTGGTTTACATTCACTACAAATGAAGAGGGAGAAGATATTAAGTTTATTGGTAATTCAATAGTTATTCAAATATCTAATGAAGTAACAATTTTTAGAGATGATGTTTGATACCTTTTTAGAACAAAAAAGAACTGATAAAAAAACAAAAAAACAAAATAGATATGAAAATAGTAATTGAGAACATTCCGTTTAGTTTTGATATTGGTTGTCGCTTATTGAAGTTGAAACACGAACACTCTCCCTTTGAGCAGTTGAATGATATGTGGGATAGTATTCAACCACTTACTTTCAGAGAGATTGCTGAAATGGAGAACTTGGAACATAGGAGAGTGGGTATTCTTTGTATGGGTTTGGAACGGCTTGTAAAAGAAATTAAACCTAAATTGATAGATACTCAAACAATAGAAAAGGTAACAAATTACATTGATAAGAATGGTAATTTGGTAAAAGAAAAGTTTTCTGATACATACGAACTTTATCAAGTAAAGGGAGAGAGTTTCGGTAAATCAAAAAACGAATGGCAAAGAATGGAAGATTGTCATTTTGTGAAGTTCAAAGATACTTCAACCGATAGAGAGTATATGATTTGGGTTGATTTGAGAAGTGTTTGGGAAACTAACAAGAAAAAAGGAGAGCATAGTTGGTATAACAAAGATAATTGTAAAGTAAATGCAATTCAATGTATTGCTTGGACTATTCAAACGAATGTAGAAGAAGGTAATATCAAAGAGATTTTAAGGCAAGGTGATTGTATCTTTGTAAAACCAAAAGATAGTAAAAAATTAAGTGGGGTTCGCCACTTGACTGAAAAGGAGTATAGAAAGTTGCTTGTTGCAGAGAGTTAAAAAAAGAATAAATATCATTACAAAGGGTTCGGTTAATTCCGAACCCTTTTTTTATTTCTCTCCCCATAACATTTTAATCTGGTCGTTTTACCAGACGACCAGAGCGATCCGGGGTGAAACAAGGGTCAAATTCCAAACAAGATATACGAATTAAAAAAACTAATTTACATTTTTATAGATACTATTTTTTAATTTATTTTGATACCTTTTTAACTTAATAAAGAACTGATAGTATGAAGAAAGCAAAAATATATCACGCTTATCCACCTAACTTTGATTGTCAGGATATTCCTAATTCAAACTATCAAGAAATAGCAGAGGTGGTTTATGAACATGATATAGTTGATGAAGCTCAAATAAACATTGTATTGGATTATGTTTATGCAGTGAGTCAAAATGTAACTGATAGTTGGTGTAAAGGAATTGGTGTAACACCTTTGAATAATAGGGAACATAGTCGTTCAACTTCCACTGGTGATGTAATAGAAATAGATGGTGGAAAGTATCGGTGTGAATGGATTGGTTGGAAAAAAATAAATTAAATTTTGATACCTTTTATTTATTAATAAGAATTGATTAAAAAACTAAAAAACTAAAAATTATGGCAACTATTTCAAAAGAAGTTGAAATTGAACTTGAAGTTTCAGATATCTCTGAAGCAATTAGTGATTTATCCTCAAGAGAGATAAGAGAATTAATTCAAGATTGTGAAATGCTTAATGAAGATATTGTTGGTGATTTCATTAATGATATGGACACTGATGATTTAAAATCAATGATTGAAAGTTCTTCTCATAGTGATATTCTTGCTTCTGTTGATGAAGATGCTGTTTGTCAATTTATTGAGAATATGGATACTGATGATGTGAAGTCAATGATTAAAAGTTCTTCACATAGTTCAATACTCAACTCCAAAGATGATTCTGATTCAGATGATATTTATTCTCAATTTATGAAAGTTGTTCGTGAGAATGTAAATGATAATGATATGATATCTTTGGTAGCAAAAGGTGATGATTTGGGAGTTCTCATTAAAGCAATTGTGGTTCTCTCTAAAAAATAATATCTATGGAAGGCCAAAAAACAAGTGTTGATTTTAAATTAACAATGGAGTTTACTGGAGCATATCCTGAGGAAAGAATCAAAGAACTCATGTACAAGGTTGCTGATGCCTTATATGCCGAATATTCACATGGTAATGGGTTTGCTCCAGATGAGGTAGATGATTGTATGACAGATGGTATTAGGTTGAAATTTAATAATATTCATTTGGTGGATATGTATTATGTTAACAATGATGGAAAAACCGGTGTAAGACAAACAAATATTCTTGACTTTCCTGAATGATTTTTTAATTTAATTAAATGGAATATTCAATAGTAAACAGTCAGTTAACACAATTAAAATTCAATTTAGTTAATGATATTAGACAACACATAGGTAGATTGAGTTCAAATAGCATTGTCTTTAATAAAAATTTCTTTTATGTAGATTCCAACAACCCTGATTTAGTTTATTCAATATATGGAATTGAAAATGGTGTTATTTTACATGACACTTTTTATCAAGGAGTTACAACATTTGATCTACAAGATTTATCAATAGAGGGTCTTTTACACATTAAAAATGAAATTGATTTATACGAGAAAAATCAATTAATAATTAAAAATTTATCTAATTAAAAGATACCTTTTTTTGTCTTTTTAGAACTGGCTATAAGTTAATTACTAACTTTAATTTAATTCACTATGTCAAATTCCAAAGAAGAAAGATTTAATGCTTACTACAATTATGTAGATGAGAAGATGATTGAGGGAGATGAGGAGGCACAAGAAATAATTGAAAAGTATGGTTATTCTGTGGAGGAAAATATGTTATATGACTTCCTTGATAAAAAGTTGATGGAAGGTGATGAAGTAGCAGAAAGCTTAATTAAAAAGTTTGGTCATATTTAATTTATTTTTTTGATACCTTTTTTAATTAAATAAGAATTGAATAAAAAAACAAAAAATATGTTAAGGACATTTGTAGAAGTTCGTTGTGATTATCGTGAACCTGATACCAACAAGTATTATATTGATGGATGGGATAGTGATGATGATGAAGCAGAGGGTGTATCTATTGCAACCGTAGATGAAGATGGTGTTGTTGAATGGTTAATAGCATTCAGCATTGGTATTATAGCAAATAAAGAAACCTTGCATAGCAATGTTTTTGAAGCAATAGAAGAAGCAAAAGAAAAACAAAGAGAACACAAGCAAGAATTGGTGGATAAATGTATAGAAGAAATTAAAAGAGATGTAGCAAATGGTGATGTTACTGCCATAGATGAATTACTTATGTTTCTCCCTACTAAATACTTGAAAGGATATTTGCCCGAAGATTTAAGTTAATAATTGATACCTTTTTCTCCCTAATAAGAATTGATTAAAAAAAATACAATGGAAAAGAAAGTAAGAACAAGTGATTATACCGAAATGGTTGGATATGTTGGTGTAGATAGTGGTCAAGTAATGATTGTTGACCCTTGTTATTTAAAAGAATGGAACGATAATGATTTCAATTATCGTACAGGTATTAGAAATAAAAAAACAGGTCGAATAATTTGTTGTTGGGATGAAGTAGAAGGTTTGGGAAAAATTAATTGGGCTACTTCTCTCCCCGAATTTGATGGTAAGGATATGAATGCACTTGCTGAAGACAAAGAAAATTGGGAAAAATTTGATGAGTATCCTGATGCTGGGGATTTTAGTTATTCAGGTGTTTGTGGAATAACTTGTGGTGAAGAAAATGCAGGAGAGATTGCAATAGGAGGTTCAAGTTGTGTAGCAAGTTCAACTTATTTGGGTGATGGAAGCTATCCAGTTTATGCTGTCAAAGACAAATATGGTCGTATAAAAAGATTGATTATTGATTTCTATGGTGGTGATGAATATGATGATGATGAAACACATGATTAAAACTTGATACCTTTTTAATAAATAAAAGAACTGATAAAAAAAACATAAAAAAATAAATAAAATGGAAGAGTTTATGGATATAATGTTTCTTCTTGGTTTGATGTGTGGATTTGCTTTCTTGGTTGCACAAATGTCAAAGGAAAAAGATATTGGATTTTGGACACTATTTGTAACAAGTTTGTTGCTAACTCCTTTTGTTGGACTTATTATTGGTCTAATTGCAAAAAGAAAACCAAAAGAAGGTAGTATGAACATTTCAAATGAAGAAGCAAATGAAAGTCAAAGTAGTTTCTTGTCAAGGTTTATGAGTAAGAAAGATAAACCACAAAGCAATCAAGAAATGGATATGCCTGACTTTGATAATTCTAAAAAATAAAGATATGATAACCTCAAAGGAAAATAAAAAAGAGAAACTAATTGAGATAGACCTAACTGGTCCAGATGGTAATGCTTTTAGTTTGGTTAGTATTGCAACGCACCTATCTAACAAACTTGGATTAAATGCTAATGAAATTACTTCAGAAATGATGTCTGGTGATTACGAGAATTTGGTTAGTGTGTTTGATAAATATTTTGGGGATTATGTAATTCTTTACCGTTAAAAAGAAATAGTGTATTTGACAAAGACCCTCGTCTGAAAAGACGGGGGTTTTTTGTTTTGTTACTGTTCTGACTGGCGGATAGAACTGCCGATCTGGTTGATCCCGGCGTTTTCGGGGGTCAAATTCCAAACAAGATATACGATATTAAAAAACTAATTTACATTTTTACATATGTTATTTTTTTAATTAAAATTGATACCTTTTTAATTATTTTTAGAACTGATTAAAAAATGATAACAATGGACAATCAAACAAAAGAAAAAATTAAAAGTATTCTTACTACACTTCGTAACTCATGTAAAGAAGGAGAGGATGGAACTTGGGATTGTTCTACTGATGAAGGAAGAGAAGGGTTTAATTATATGGTAGATGATTGTGAAGAGATTGCAAAACTTCTTGATATTGAACTTGAACCTTATTATGGTGGTGATGAAAATTAATAATAATTAAAAAAGATATGATAACAAGAATGACAAAAACAGAGTTCTTCAAAGAATACGGCAACAAATTAAAACCCGTTAGATATGATGACCCTGAAACTGGAGATTACTTAATATGGTCACCTGAAGAAGAAGAATTGGCAGATGAGTATCTTTCTAAAGGATATGATATTGTCACTGTATATGAACCCGCAGCAGACGGTGAAGATGATATTGTAGAGTTGGAATTTAACAAAGGTAATAATCCATACAAGGTAGGTTATCTTGTAATTGAAAAAAAATAAGAAGAATTTTTGATACCTTTTTAATTCAAAAAAGAACTGATTAAAAAAATAAAACTATGCCTTTTGTCGTAAAATATGCTGTTATCCCATCGGATGAAACTGAAATGATGGTCATTGTTCAGGATGGAGGAATTGCAACTTGTCATCACAACGGTTCACATATTCTTGCTGAATATTATCAAGACCGTATTGAAAAAGAAAATGTTGGTAGTGAAGAATTTTGGGATATTCTTGCCGAAGGAAAAATGTACTGTAAGGATTGGGAAGAAAAACAAACTTGGGATGAAGAAGTGGTAAAAGATATGTTGGAGTGGTTGTATGTTTCAACTGTTGAT
>JACCDW010398653.1_pt1 | contig 20082 bp, 5 predicted proteins | sample 7449781 | NCBI WGS metagenome assembly JACCDW01 (sample SAMN15323449, study PRJNA562643) | freshwater metagenome | isolation source: river surface water | place: USA:Blue River Watershed | collected 2017-08-18
AACAAGTCGTTCTTACAAGAACAAGTAGTTGCTTATGTTGATCAAACATTTAATTCAGGAATTCCTTTTGTTTATAATACATCATCGTGCTATAGAGACACCGGTTTAATTATTGATTCTATTGCTATCGACTTACTACAAGATAGCACTAGTGAAAGTACGTTTGCTGGTTTACAATATTGGAATCAAAATGGGTACACTGGTTCGATAAACGAAGAAATTCTTGCAACAATCGACTCTATTGTTCATGTAAAAGATTTAACCGTTACTGAAGTTTCGAACGCAACTGATCCGGGAACTGCCGGAGTAGTTAGTGGAATATTTGATGTAATTTTAAATATTTTAAACGTAGGAACGGCAAACATCACTGATACTATTATTTCAAATAGTACAGCGACTAATGATGCAACAATTATCACAGCCTACGAAGCAATACAAGATGCAAAGGCAAGTATTACAACTAGCACCATTGCTTGGATCAACACACAAATTGATAACAACATTGGAAACTTTCCAATTAGTTTCAGCTATGATCAGGTAAAGTGTGCAAGAGATATTGGATATATCTTAGATAGCGTATCATTTGATCTTTTACACGGCGGAAACAAACAATCTGTTAAAGCAGGTGTATATTATTACGGGTTTGATGAAAATTCTACTGCGATTCCAAACGAAATTCCTCAAACCACCGCAGCTTACAATTTTATAAAATCGATAGTTTCTAATATTGTTAAAGCTGAACCGATTGTCAATACATATCAAACTGGTACGGTTCAAGTGACTGCACTCAACGCAGCGTCCGACTATGAAGTTATTTCTTTAAAAAATAAGATTGACATCATTACTAATATTATTAGAAATGGTCCAGATGCTGCCGGAGAAAGAACTCCTATTGATTTAATTACTAATAATTCTACCGCTGTTCTAAATGCTTATAACTTACTAATGGCAAATAGAACATTTATTCAAGAAGAAGTATTAGCCTATCTCAGTACACAATTTGTTTCTTTTGATTATTCGAGAGAAAAATGCTACAGAGACGTTGGCATTATTGTTGAAAATATTTCTTATGATGCTTCGTTTGGTGGAAATGAAAAAGCGGTGCAAAGTGGTCTCGCTTATTACGACGGAGTTGTTAGTAGGATTGCTGGACAAGAAACTCAAACGATTTCTGCTATTGACTACTTAAATTATCTAGTACAAAAAGTAATAAGGAACGAGGTATGTCCTGACTTGTTATTTTATGGATCTGGAACAACTGCACAAAATGCACAGGTTATCAATACTGCATTAGTTGATGGACAAGTTGCATCTCGATCGCTAACTGATTTGTTTAACATTGTTACAAGAATAATTGGTAACGGTCCTAGTTTTGCTCCTAACATTTACAAAGGCACCAATGTTGATGCTGCATTCGTAAGTGCTGAAGTTTTAATGCAGGCCAATAGAACATTTATTCAACAAGAAACTATCAACTGGGTAAATGAAACATTTAGATCATTCTCTTATAGCAAGATTAAATGCAGAAGAGACACAGGACTTATTGTTGATTCGTTAGCTTTTGATCTGCTATATCCAACTCCTGGATTTAGCCAAAGTACGTTTGCCGGTTTGCAATACTGGAATCAAAATGGCTATGTAGGTACAATCAAGGATGAATTAAATCCTACAGTAGAAGCTATCAAATATCTAAAAGATTTGTCTGTAAAAATTATTAGAAATATTACGCCAGCAGACGATCTTGTACCTAGATACCAAACAACCGCAACTCAAATTACAACTTTAGAATCTGCTACATTATCTGAAGTTGCAACTATTCAATCGGAGTTTGATATTATCATTTCTATCCTAGGCGGAAATAGCACAGGATGGACTGATAAGATTGTTCCAAATGGTAACTTGACAACTTTACTCGGTGTTCAAAATGCCTACAATTTATTGATGGCTAATAAAGATTACCTAGCTAGAGAAGTTACAGCATACATTGATGCAACTAATGAAGGGTTTGTTTACGATGTAACTAAATGCCAACGCGATGTTGGATATATGATCGATGCTGTTGCTTTTGACTTATTACATACCGGTAACAGACAAGCTATTCAAGCTGGATTGTATTATTATGGGTTTGATACCAATGAAATTTCTATAAGAAATCAAGAAATTCAAACTACCGATGCATTTACATACTTAGGAAGTATTGCATCGGCAATTGTTCAAAATATTGAAGTAACGCCATTGCAAACAAGAGCAAGTCAAGTTATGAATTTACCTGCCGGTGATGCATTGTCTGGTGATATTCTTGTTCAGGCTGCTTCTACAATTACTAACCTTATTACAAACGGACCAGAAGTTGATTACAATTTTACACAAATTTCAATGACTGCGACTTCTACCGCTACAGTAGTAAATGCATTTAATCTGTTGTTGGCCAATAAGAAATTTATCACAGAACAAGTTATTGAATATATTGATAACACTTATAACTCTACTCCTTTCAGTTATGACCAAGTAAAATGTGCAAGAGATACAGGTTTAATTATTGATTCTATTGCCACTGACTTATACTTCCAGTCAGACAGTGAAAGTGTATTTGCTGGTTTACAGTATTGGGCACAAAGTGGTTACACTGGAAGAATTTCTAGTGAAGTTACTACCACCACACAAGCTATTGCTTATGCTAAAACTTTAGCAGTTGCAGTAGTAAATGGAGCTGGCGGAGTAAATCCTGCAACTACTGTTGGTGATAGATTTGATTTAGTGAATAGCATTATTCTAAGTGGAACGGCCGGAGTCACTGATGACATAGTTTCAAACGATACTCCTAGCAATGATCCAGACACTATTGCTGGATATAATGCACTTGTCGCAGCAAAAGAAACAATTCAATTCCAAACACTCGATTGGATCAACTCTACATACCCAAGTTTTGCATACAATACGTCAACTTGTTTCAGAGATGTTGGATTTATTATTGACAGTGTTGCATTTGATTTAAGAAATGGCGGAAATAAACAAAGTATTAAATCTGGCGTGTATTACTATAACTATGATGCTAACACTACAGAGATTCCCAATGAAATTCCTCAGACTAGTGCTGCCTATAATTTTATTGAAGACATTGTTGCAAACATTGTTAAAGGACAAAAACTTGTTAGAACATTCCAAACTGGAACTGAACAAGTATTATTCTTAGATCCTGCAACTGATGTTGAAGCGGCAGAACTAGAAAGACGTTTGAGCATAATTACTGACATTATCGAAAACGGACCAAGTGCTGCTCCGGCAAAGGTTCCGATGAATCAAACACCTGATTCTGATCCAAATGTTGCTAGAGCATACGCTTATCTAAAAGCAAATAAAGATTTTATCATTGCAGAAACATTGGCATTTATTGATACTACATTCTCGACAAAATCATTTAGTTACGACGAAGAACTATGTTATAGAGATACCGGCCTAATTGTTGATGCTGTCAGCCAAGATATTCTTTTAGGTGGAAATTATAAGAGTATTGAAGCTGGATTGGCATATTGGAATTTTGGTTACAATCATGTAACTGGACAAGAAACTACAACAACGATGGCACTGAATTATGCAAGAGATGTTGCATTAAAAGTTATTGCTAACCAGCCTGTTACTCCAAGAAGGGGAACCTCTGTAGAACAGGTAATCAATCCATTCTTCCAATACGGTGGAGATTACATGCCTCAAGAGGCTGTAAAAAGAAATTTCAATATTATTACAACAATTATTGAAAATGGTCCAATATATGCCCCACCTAAATACATGGGAGGTGGACTGTTTGCTATGACAGGAATGAACGGCGCTGACGTTTTACTTCCAACAGAAGTTACTTCTGTACAGCAAGTAGGTGACAGTACTTACATTATCGGATTGAACACTTCGACTGTAGGATTTGGAAATAACGCAACATTGTATTTTGGAGATACCTTAGTATTCCCATATCAAAATGCAGAAGTTGAAGAAATTGCTTTAACCTATACTGGTAGTACTAGCACATGGGACCTAAGAAAAGTAGATCCGATTGGTTCTATGGGCGGAAGTCTTGTTGACGGTGCTGTAATTAGCTCACGAAGCCCAATTCAGTCTTTTGTTTACGATGCGTTTACTCAGCTAACTCAAGGTGGCCGAGGTGTGCGTATTACCAACGACGGATATGCACAGTTAGTTTCTGTGTTTACTATTTTTGCTAGCACAGGAGTTCAAGTTGACAATGGCGGTATTGCATCTATTGTAAACAGTAACGCTAACTTCGGAGACCTTTGCTTGGTTGCAAAAGGATACGGTAAGCGTAAGTTTACTGGAACAATATATAATCCAGCATTTAAAGCATATCCCGATAGCCCTGGACCAGAAGGATTAAACCAATATTATCCAGAAGGCTTCTGGCCTAATAACGCAAGAGTTGAAGTTTTCTTACCAGATGTTGATGATCGTCCTCATATTTCATTAGTAATGGAAATTGAACCTCCTGAAACTTATGTCAATGAACAAGGTGTTCCTGGATTCTTAAATGCGACCCCAAGTCTCGCAACTCTAGCAACTGGAACAATTACGATTACCGGAATTGTTACAGATGGAATTTCTATAGGAAATGCAATTTACATTCGAGACGAAAATGGAAGCTATATCGGATCTGATGGAAATTATTATACAACTGCAACTACTGTAGTAGATGTTGGTTATCAAAGTATCACACTTAGCCGTGCAACTGAAAGTGGTGGTGGCGATCCTGCAAACGCAAACTATTTTACAGTATTAGTTGTCGGTAATGCTTATTACACGGTTCTAAGTAGTCAGATTGCAAATAATCCAAAGACCGAAGGTGTAAACATTTTATCATCAGAAGCAACAGGTGCTGACATAAGTCAAGTACCATTGCATATTGATTCATTAAAATATTTGAATAGTTTAACAAACTCAATTATTGCTAATCAATCTGTTGTAAGTCTACAAACAACAGTAACCTCTGTTCAGACTGTACTGCCTTTAGTGTTAGGTGGTAATGAATCAACAGCATTTATTGATTTAAGATTTAACGAATTAGAAAGAATAATTGAAGCACCTAACGTTGCCGCAGCAGAAGCTATAATTCCTAAATCTTTAAGAACAAGAACTGGAACAATTCCTGCAGGTGCAGGAAGTGCTGTTACTTTAATTGAAGCAAACATTGATTTCTTAGCAGACGAGATTGTTGCCTACGTTGATATAAATGGGCCACTACAATCGACATTTGTATACGACGAAGCAATTTGTCGAAGAGATGCAGGATACATTATCGAAGGTGTAACTTACGATATGGCGTTAGGAACAAATTACAATGCTGTAACTTGTGGAAATGCATATCAACGAGGCATTGCTTCGTCACAAGCAGTGATTGAAACAGAATTAGCGCAGACATTGGCTGCATTTAATTACTTGAAAGATAGAACAGAAACTCTTGTATCGAGTAGTGCTGTAGCAACTCAGCGTGTAACTAGTTCATATCAAGAATTGATGGAAATACTTGAGAATGGTACAGAGTTTGCAGACTCGTTATCATTTGCTACTCCTGCAGGAGTAGATCTCAATAAACTGTATGCTAAAAACTTATTGGTAGCAAACAGAGAATTTATGAGAGCTGAAATTATTGCATGGATTTCAGATCAAATAATTGGATCAGTTCTACCATTTACTCCTGCATTTACCTACGATGCTGCTAAGTGTTCTCGAGATGTAGGTTACATGATTGATGCATTGTGCTACGATATTCTTTACGGGGGAAATAGTGCAAGTCATGATTCTGCAAGAGCATATTTTACCTATGCAGTTTCTGTATTACCACCAGGTGAAACAGATCCAACAGTTGCAGCCATTACTCGGTTGGCAACTATTGCTCAACAAATTATACAAAATATTAGCGTAACTAAGTCTACTGGAAATTCTGCAACTCAAGTTACTTTAAGTAACTCTGCTTCTGCAACTGAAGTAAGCAAAATAGATGATTTATTACAGCTAATACGTGATGCAATTACAGCAGGTACACTAGGGGTATTACCAAGCAAAGATTATCCAGATCTCGGTTGGACTAGCGGAACAATACAAAGTTTAGTTAGTAACATCCAAGCTGAACAAGTCAACTTAGTTGACGATATGGTAGCATTTATCAATGATGAATTTACAGGAACATTCAGTTACGATAGATCTAAGTGTCGACGAGATGTCAAGATTACTCTACAAAGATTGATCTATGACCTACAAACTGGTGGTCGCTACAACATGGTTATGGCTGGGTTGAGTTATTGGTCTCGATATGGCACACATCATATTGTTGATCTAGGTGAAAACGTAAGAAGAACTGACTTGTTCCCAGATGGTGCAACAATCAACTTCTATCAGCGTAGTTATATTAGTGCATCTGGTTACGTATTTGAATACGTTGGAGCAGGAACAAACTACGGAGCATTACCACAATTTGGTATTGCTGATCCAGTACAAGGTAAAGAAACAGTTCAGTTAGATAGCGGTAAGGTATTCTTTACATCTACTGATCAGAACGGTGACTTTAGAATTGGTCCAGGACTAGTAATTAGTCAGGCAACAGGTGTATTGAGTGGTCGAACATTTACTAAATCGTTATTTGCTAACTTGACTCCATTCATCTTAGCTATTGAAGGCGCAGTATAAAAAGGAAATATTATGGCATTGATTCCATTAAACACGTTTAAAACAAAGACAGCATTGCTAGGAACAAGCACTGGCACCGCAGCAACAGTATACACCGCACCAGTTGGAACTACTGCTATTATTCTAATGGCGCAGGTAGCAAACATAAGTACGTCAACTCAGTCTGTATCTTTTATTCATCATAGAAACAGGAGAGTTCTTGCTGATGCACAAGGTAACGGAGCCCAACCAGGTAATACTGATTCGTATCTAGTTCAAGATTTTGGTATTCCTGCAAACGATGCAGGAAGTGTTCTAGCAGGAAAACTAATTATTGAAGAATTAGATAGCATTAGAGCACTGGCATCTAATACATCAACATTGCAGATAACTTTGAGCGTATTAGAAACTGCAAACCAATAAGATATAGAGATATAATATGGCAAAATTACTTAGTGGTGGAACGTTACGACAAGGTGGTAGTGGACAATATATTACATTGTCTGGAGCTCAGCCTCAGTTACCACCTACCGATACAACTTCAACAGGTTATACTCTCGTAACAGATGGCCTACTAAGAACAAGCTATAGACAGAGTCTTGGCAATCTTGAACATTATCAAGGAACCATTTATAGTAATCTACCCGACGGAACTGTAAAATTAGCTGGAACAGGAACTGGATTTGTTCATGTTACAAGTTCTACCGAATCAACAAGCACAGTATCTGGAGCATTTGTAGTCGACGGTGGTATAGGTGTTGCAAAAAGCATCTATGCAGGAAAAGATATACATGTAAATGGTCTAAGAATTGGCCAAGGTCCGGTTGAAGGAAGAAACAATATTGTTATTACAGGTTCTGCACTTCCTACTATAAATGAATTTAACGAAGGTCAAGAAAGTATTGCAATAGGATATGATGCTCTTACCGGCATGATGACTTCTTACAAGACTATAGCGATTGGAAGATATGCTGCTCAATCTGGTACAGATTTGACTAGTGTTATCGCAATTGGTGATAGTGCGCTTCGTAACATTGGTATTGTTAAAAATCTTCCTGTAGCATCCGTTACTGGCGCAACACAAACAAGTCCAACGATATTATCTGCATCCGATCACGGACTAACTACTGGCACCGCAATTATAATTGAAGGTGTTGTAGGTATGGAAGAATTAAATGGCCCTACATTTTGGGTTGCTGTTCCTAACAAAGACGAACTTGAATTATATCAAGATAACATTTTAGGAAATCCTTTAGATAGTACTGGGTTTGCTCTGTATGTATCTGGCGGAACTGTTTATAAAATATTAGAGCAAGATAATAACGTAGCAATAGGTGAAGAGGCTGCTACTAATTTAATTGATGGTAAGGATAACTTTTTCTTAGGTTACAGAGTTGCTAAAAATTTAACAACTGGTTCTTACAACTTCTTCTTGGGGCATGAAGTTGGTCAAAATATGATCACCGGTAGCGGAAATATTTCGATCGGCGGTGATAACTTACTAGATGGAGTAAACGACCAAATAAACATTGGGTCTGTGTTCTATTACAATGGTGGCGGTTATCTACAACTAAATGCTGATACCGGAGTTGGCCTTGGAACATTATCAACTGGTACTGATTTTGGAGCATTTGTTGTACTCGGTGGAATAGGAGTCAGCGAAAATGCCATAATTAAAGGCCCGGTCCACGTAGTAGGCGGAGTAAATTCTACAGGAACTAGCACTGGGGATGTTATTGTCGACGGCGGCGTAGGAATTGCTCAAGATCTTTGGGTTGGTGGAAACATTTATGGAAACATAGACTCCGTGCAAAACCTAGCAGGTGGTGCAATCGGCAGTGTTCCGTATCAAATTTCTACAGGAACAACTGGATTTGTTAGCATAGGAGAAGCAGGAACTGTTTTAACATCTGACGGAACAAATCCATATTGGTCTGCCGCAGCAAACTTAAATGCAAATACAGCAACGTATGCACAGAATATTTTTGTCAATGCTGTTGTGCCCGCAGTACAATATCCGTTAGCACTAGTCGAAGTAATCGGTGATAACTCTCCAGTCGACGCAGACGCAACATTATATTATGATACTAACGACGGTAGCTTAAAAGCTAACGTTTTAACCGCTGCAACGAGCATATATAGTTCAGACGGAAATCCCGAATATAACAATCCTGGTCCAGGCGGCGGCCAGCTATTATATTCTCCTAAGGTAACTGTTTCTAATACAACTCCATTAGATCCAAAAGTTGGAGATTTTTGGATTTATCCAGATGCCGCTGCCGAATTACAATACGTTAAAGATGATACTTCGTATGTTTGGGTACAAATTGCAACTATATAAAGAGTAAAAATATGGCATTATTAAATTTTCCAACAGCTCCAACACCCGGCCAATTGTTTACAATTGGCAGCGTAACTTATATATGGAACGACACTGTAGGTGCTTGGTTAAAATATAACAACGGTAATCAAAATTTTAATCGTGTTACCTCTACAAACATAGTTATCAATTCTCCTACTACTGCTACAATTGGTTTGTTGGTCAACGGCAGTGTAGATGTTACTGGAACATTAAACGTAAACGGCACAATAACACAAAATGGTGAACCTGTTTTAACAGGTGCAAATTTTCAGGCCGGAACTGACATTGCGTTTATAACATCTGGTACTGTAACAACAGTAAACAATACATCTACTCTACAAACTGTAACAGGACGAGGTGCAACTACTACTAATGTAGTTTACTTTAGCAACCTAACAGAATCTACATCTACTACAACTGGTGCGGTCGTTATTAGCGGAGGATTAGCTGTAGGAAAACGAATAAACTCTGAAAGTTTACGCATTGCTGACACGGTATTTGACTCATCTATTATGTCAATTACTAGCGTAGCTCCAACAGTAATTGACTCTTTTTCGTTTAATCAATTTAGATCTTCAAAGTATCTAATTCAAATAGACGAAGGAACAGGAGAAGGTGCAAGATGCCAGGCTACAGAATTTATGCTTTTAGTAACTAACACTGGTACAGTTTTATCAGTTGAATACGGAGAAGTAAGATCTAGTGTTGACTTAGGGGGGTTTGAAGCAGACTTCCAAGATCTTGGATACGATAAAATAGTATCTTTAAAGTTTATTTCAAACGACAGTACACCAAAAACTGTCAAAGTTTTAAGAACGGCTATGGCTGTATAATATAATGGCAATTGTCAATAAAGACTTTATAGTTAAAAACGGTGTTATCATCGAAGGTGATAGCATTGTAACAAGTTCCACCAACCAAACAGATGCTCTGCAGGTTGGTGGAGGTGCCGCGATCGCTAAAAATTTAATTGTTGGTACTACTGCATCAGTCTATGGAGATCTTTGGGTAGGCGGTGAAATTGTTGCCGATAGATTGACAATTCAGTATACCACGGTAACAACTACATTAGTAAAAACCGACGACATTATAATTACCACAAACCTTACTGATGCAAATGGTCCTAACACAGGAGCATTGCAAATTGAAGGTGGCGGTAGCTTTGGTGGAAATTTGTATGTAGGCGGGACTATCCTTGCAAACAGTATATCTGGAAATGCACTAACTGCAAATACTGCTACTAATATTGCAGGCGGAGCTCCTGGAAGCATTGTATATCAAACAAACACGGGCACTACCGGGTTTATACCAATAGGAACATCGACTTATGTTCTAACTTCTAATGGAGAAGTTCCAGAATGGCAATCGGCTGCGGCCGCAAGTGTAGGAAGTGCGGCAAATTTAGCCGGTGGCGCTACTGGTTATATTCCATTTCAAGCAAATGCTGACAGTACCACGTTTGATGGTGGAAGTTTTCATTATAACTCTTCGACAAAATTATTATCCGTACCTAATGTTGCTGTAACAGGAACTACTGTTTCTATAGATTCGACTTCGGGTGCATTGACTGTAGCCGGCGGAGTTGGCATCAGTGGAAATTTGAATGTAGGTGGACAAGCATATTCAAATGGATCTTTTATTGTAACAACTGCTAGTTTTGTTGCAGGTACTGATATACACATCGACGGAGTTTCTACAGCAACTCTACAGACTGTAACAATAAGTGATATATCTACACTAGAATCTGTATCGAGTAGAGGGTCAACAACTACACACGCAATTTCGATAACAAATGTTGTAAACTCAACATCAACAGATACTGGGGCATTGACCGTAGCTGGTGGCGTAGGTGTCGGTGGTGACTTATATGTTGGTGGCGATGAAACAATTGCCGGTAATTTAATAGTTTCTGGTGAAACTTATGCAGGGAATTCTCTTGTACTCACTAGTTCAACTTTAGGAATTTATTTTGCTGCTGGAACAGATACAGTTATTACTACATCATCTGGAATAATTTCAGTCTGGAACACTTCAACTTTACAAAGTGTAACAGATCGAGGAAATCAGACAACTAATTCTATACAAGTTGCAAATCAAACTAATTCTACAGGCACTAATTCTGGAGCATTAGTAATTGACGGTGGTGTAGGAATCGCTCAAGATCTATGGGTTGGCGGAGATGCCTATGTTAAAAACGCGGCTGTAATAACAACTGCAACTGTAAATTCTTTTGCTAATCAAACATTCATATATGCAGGAACTGATACCGCAGTAAGTACCAGTACTGGTAACATCACAATATGGAACACTAGTACTTTACAATCTGTAACTGATAGAGGATTTACTACCACTAACAGAATTGATATTGGAAATGCTACCTCGGCGATTGATACTACTACTGGTGCATTGACAGTATTAGGCGGCGTTGGCGTTCAAGGAGATATCTATGCTGGAGATATCTACAGTAATGGACAAAAAGTACTAACAGGCGGCGCAGGCACGGGATATGTTTCTAGTATTTTAGCAGGTACAGATACTGCTGTAAGTACAACTACAGGTGTTGTAACAGTTTGGAATACTAGCACACTACAAAGCATCACTCAACGAGGCGCTACAACTGATGTAGCAATGACACTAACTAATACCAATGCAAGTACATCAACTGTAGCTGATAATGCATTATATGTTGCCGGTGGTGTTGGCGTTGGAACTTCTTTATATGTAAAAGGTGAAGCTGTATTTGAAAATAATGTGCTATTTGTAGGAACTACCACCTACGCTTATAGCACAAATACGATCTTTACAGATAATATTTTAGAATTACACAATCCTGGTAAAGGAACATTAGGATTAAACAATCAATGGTTTGCTAACGATGGAAAAGATATTGGAGTCAGATTCCATTATTATGATACACAAGATAGAAGTGCATTCTTAGGTAGAGCCAACGATACAGGATTTTTAGAGTGGTATGATAGAGGAGCTGAAGGAGCCGACACATTTGCAGGAGCTCGATACGGTACTGTAAAGACAGGTAGTTTAATTTTAGTTGATACTACCCCATCATCTAATACAGGGTCTGGAGCTTTGCAGGTTGCAGGCGGTGTTGGTATTGGCGGTACACTGTATGTTCAAGACTTATTTGTTTTAGGAACTTCAAATGTTTCTTCAACAGGTACTGTAAACATCGGAAATGCTACTGCTACAACTATTGTTATCTCTAGTACAGCAACTATTGGATCTTTGGATGTTGAAGGTAACGTATTATTCAACTCTGGTCTACGAATCACAACATCTACAAATTCTACCAGTACTATCACCGGTGCTGTAGTTATTAGCGGCGGTATAGGCATAGGGAAAGATGTCCATATTGGCGGAAGTATAACAGTCGGATTACCAAATGACGGTGTTTCAATCCCTGCAATTTATAGCAACAATGTACAACTTGCTAGCTATACCAGCAACGTTATTTCAGGATCTGGTACTGTAAATTTAGACCAGTGGAGTTCTACGAACTATAGAACTGCTAGATATACTGTACAGATTGTAGACGGCAGTGATGTACATGTTACTGAATTAGTTGTATTCCATAATGGAACAAATGCATATATCAACGAGTACGGTGTAACAACTAGCAATGGCGAATTAGGCACATTCAGTGCTACTTTAATTGGCGGGTATGTTATCATGTCGTTTACCCCTGTGGGTGCAACAGCTATGACCATAAAAGTTGTTAGATTTACCATAACTGCATAACCTTTTCCAAAACTATAAATATAGTCAGTAACAGCCGTTACGTGGAAAGGGAAACGAATGGCAACATTTTCTAACGATTTTAAAGTCAAGCATGGCCTTGTGGTCTCTACTACCGCTACGGTCTTATCAACACTAAATTCAACTTCAACAAATTCTGGAGCTTTGGTAGTAGCTGGTGGCGCAGGCATTGGCGGAAATTTAAATGTTGGCGGAAATTTAGTTGTCAAAGGGGTTGATATACTAGCCTATGACGACCATGTCTATTATGTATCAGATGGTACAGGCGACGATACAAACAATGACGGATATCGAGTCCAAAGTGCGTTTAAAACTATAGGAAAAGCCTTATCTGTCGCCGATGCAGGCAGCACCGTTTACATTGAAGCTGGAACATACTACGAAACCTTTCCTTTAACAATCCCTCAAGGTGTTGCAGTTCGCGGTGCAGGACTTAGAGAAGTAACAGTTTATCCTACAACTGCTACAAATACACAAACTGCGTTCCTACTCAACGGCGAAACAAGTATCAGTGACTTTACGGTTACAGGATTCTATCAACCTGGATATGCATTTAAATTTGCTCCTGGAGCAAAAATTACAACTCGCAGTCCTTACATTGAACGATTTAGTGTAATTACACGAGGTAGTGTAACTAGCCCTACTGATCCTTATGGATTTGATGCAGCAGATGCAGGTAACGGAGCGTATCTCGATGCAGGAATATTAGATCCAACTAGCTTAGAACCAGCAATGCTTTGGAACGAAGCTACATTCATTGTTCCGAATGCTACTGGTATGTACATGACCAACGGTGCTCGTGCTGAATTACTAAACGGATTCTTCTACTTTGCAAATAAAGCAGTTGATGCACAAGTAGGTACTGTCGGATACGGAAGTGCTGGTAAAACTAAACTTAGATTATCTGGAATTACTGGTTCATTTAATCCCGGCGATACAATTTTTTATAAAGATCCATCCGGGAATACATTAGCTAGTGGTATAATTTATAGCACAGCCACTGATTATGTTTACCTAACAGGTCCTGTTTATGGATTTGAGGCCGCAACTGACAGAGTCGGCAAGGCTGTTACTGCATATGGTAACGCCCAGCAAAGTGCAACTCAGAAGAAATTTGGAACAAGTAGTGTTCAATTTGACGGAACTGGAGATTATTTAGAGATAACCAGCAATCCAGACTTTAGTTATGGAACAGGTGATTTTACAATTGAGCTTTGGTCTTATCAATCTAGTTTTAGCCCGTCGGGACAAACACTAATAGATCATAGAACTTCAGCAACAGATATTTCTATTCTATTAGACGTAGACTCGTCTGGTGCAGTAAAATTATTTGTCAATGGATCTTATAGAATTACAGCTAACACGTCGCTAACTTCTTCAGATTGGAATCATATCGCATTGTCTCGAGTTAGCGGCACCACTAGGATGTTCATCAACGGAACACTCCAGTCTACTACCTATGCTGACTCTAATAACTATTCAGCAAAACCCTTATTCATCGGTTCAGACTATGCAGGATCTAATGGATTTGTAGGATATCTAGACGAAATAAGAATAACAAAAGGTGTTGGCCGATATACTACTACCTTTGTTCCTCCAACAGCCGCACTAAGTAGCGATGATGGAACAGTGTTATTATTGCACATGAATGGAGGCAACGGTTCGATAACGTTTACTGATGATGCAATAACTTCGCAAAACGTTTACAGTTCTGGTGGTGCAACTGCTACAAGAATTACGCTAGCAGATTATCACCAATTTGGTGCTGAATTACGTTGTATCGGTAGTGCTGCCTGCTTTGGAAATCAAGGTGTAATTGCCAACGGTACTGGTACAGATTTAAAACTGATCGCATTTAACATGAGCTTTGTTGGTAGCGGCAAAGACCTATCCGATGACGCTACGCTAACTATTCAAGCAAATGAGGTTATACAAACTAACGGCGGTAAGATATATTATCAAACTGTTGACCAAAGCGGTGATTTTAGAGTAGGCGATGCGTTCTTAGTAAATCAAAGAACAGGAAATGTAAGTTTTGGTAATGCTACCGTTGATATTGCTAACTTATCTAGTCTAACAATTACCGACGGTGTCGATAGCACTATTCTAACTCCGGGAAATATTTTAGTCGGCAACATCAACCTTGCGGCAAATACAATTGGAACAATCAGCGGAAATTTAACAATATCTCCTTCTGGAGGATTAGTTACCATAAACAATCAATTGACAGTAAATGGAACTATCTCGGGCGGGGATATTTACAGTAACGGTCAATTAGTTTTAACCTCTGGTGGAAGTGGCAGTGGTTATGTTAGCACAATAACCGCCGGAACAGATACTGCGATAAGTACCTCTTCAGGTGCTGTTTCTATTTGGAATACCAGTACATTACAAAGTATTACTAACAGGGGCGCAACAACTGATAATGCTATTAGCATTACTAATGCAACTATAGCTTCTAGCACAACTACTGGAGCTTTACAAATAACAGGAGGAGTTGGAGTTCAGGGAACAGTACACGCAGCAGGTGGAAATCCAGATCAATCATACGAACTTTATTCGCCAAAAGTTACGTTAGCAACATCGCCGCCAACTACCGCAACTAATAAAATTGGAGATTTTTGGATCGATACAGGTACAGGAATCGAATACCAATGGATCAAAGACGGCGCAAATTATTACTGGGTACAGTTCGTAGGAATATAAAGAGAACAAAATATGTCTGAATTAGGCTTTCCATCAAATCCACAAATAGGCGACACCTATACCGTAGGTACTAGAACCTGGGTATGGAACGGAACCGCATGGCAATTACAAACTGGTATCACTAGTTTAGATCCATTTACCGCAAACAGAATATTAGTTACAACATCTACAAATTCAACTAGTACCATTACAGGGGGGTTAGTTGTATATGGAGGAGTAGGAGTTGGACAAGATATATATGTTGGCGGAACTGCTCACATATACGGTGATGAAAATGTATCAGGTAATGTTACAGCTAATAGTTTTATTGGAGCACTAACTGGAACTGCAACGAGTTCGACTAGCTTACGGGGTGGAGCTCAAGGATCTATACCTATTCAAAATGCTGAAAATGAAACAGCATTTATCCCATTAGGAACGAGCGGATATGTTTTAACGGCAGGTGCTACTACGGCAACATGGTCTCCTGTCAGTGGAATAAATGCAGGAAATGCAACTACAGCAACTAATATAGACGGCGGGGCTCAAGGATCTATTCCTATTCAAAGTTCTAACGGACTAACTGCATTTGTCCCATTGGGACCTGCCGGTTATGTTTTAACAGCTGAAGCTACAACAGCAACATGGTCTCCTGTCAGTGGAATAAATGCAGGTAATGCAACTACAGCAACAAATTTAGCAGGAGGAACAGCAGGACAAGTTCCTTACCAATCGAATTCAGGTGCAACATTATTCACTGGTCCGGGAAATGCTGGAGAAATTCTTGTAAGTAGAAATTCTAGTGGGCCTGTATACCAAAATACGTTGACTCTTGCTGGAACAACGCAGGCAACATCTACGCAAACTGGTGCATTTCAAGTTAGAGGCGGTGCAGGCATCGGTGGAGACCTATATGTAGGAGGTCAAATTGTTGCTCAGCGTTTAACAATTGAATATACAACTGTTACAACTACGTTAGTTAAAACTGATGATATTATTCAGACAACAAATACTACTCAATCTACAGATACTACTACTGGTGCATTAGTAATTGCCGGAGGTGCAGGCATTGGCGGAGATGTGTACATAGGCGGTGTAATTTATAGAAATGGCATTAGTGTCGGATATGGCTACACGGGTAGTTTAGGTTACACAGGTAGTTTAGGTTACACAGGTAGTAGAGGTTACACAGGTAGTATAGGCTATTCTGGATCATTTGGTTATACCGGTAGTCAGGGATATGCAGGTAGTCAGGGATATGCAGGTAGTCAGGGATACTGGGGTAGTGTAGGTTATACAGGTAGCGCTGGATATGATGGATCTGCAGGATTTACTGGTAGTCAAGGTAATAAAGGCGGCATAAGATATTACTTTGATGGTAATAATGCACCAGGTGTAGGATCTAGTGGTAGTATTAGATATAGTAGTCCAACAATTTCTTCTGTAACAAGCATTTATATAAACAGAAGTGATATATTTGGGACTATTTTTAGTACATGGATCAGCAACTTCGGTAGTAGTACCAATCCAGTTAAAGGTCAATTGATTGTTACTCACAATTCTAATGAAAATACAATACAGGATATTTTTGATGTAACTGCGGTTGTAGATAATGGCACTTATTTTACTCTAACAGTTACCTATGTAAACGGCGCTCTTCCGACTACAAATGATCCGTTGGTTGTAAATTTTGTACAAGCAGGTAATATAGGATATGCAGGAAGTGCAGGATTTACAGGCAGCGTTGGTTATACAGGTAGCCAAGGGTATGCTGGATCTATAGGTTATGCTGGCAGTCAAGGCTATTCGGGTAGTGTAGGTTATACTGGTTCAATGGGATATTGGGGGTCAGTGGGTTATACTGGTTCAATGGGATATTGGGGGTCAGTGGGTTATACTGGTTCAATGGGCTATTGGGGTTCAGTGGGTTATACCGGTAGTAAAGGTGTTGACGGATACTCCGGAAGTGTTGGTTACACTGGCAGTGCAGGCTATAATGGCTCAATGGGCTATTGGGGTTCAGTAGGTTACACTGGCAGTGCAGGCTATAATGGCTCAATGGGCTATTGGGGTTCAGTAGGTTATACAGGTAGTAAAGGTATTGATGGATACTCCGGAAGTGTTGGTTACACTGGTAGTAAAGGTATTGATGGATACTCCGGAAGTGTTGGTTATGCCGGTTCTGTTGGATTTACTGGAAGTTTGGGCTATTCTGGTTCAGCTGGACCATCTAATGTAATCAATGCAACTAATGATACTAGTACTACACCATTGTACCCAGTTATGGTTGCTGCGGCAGGCTCTGATCAGACTCCTAAAGTAACAACAAGCACGTTCTTCTGGAATGCATCAACCGGACAATTAAACGTAAACGGTGCAGGTATTGCAGTAAACGCAACTACCGCAACAGATACTGATAGCTACGGTGGTAAAGTTGTAGACATTAAAGGTCCTCTGTATGTTCGTCAGTCAAATAGCAGTGTGACCTATTTAGGTATAGGTGCTTACCTTGGCACAACTTATATCAAAGCCAACGGTGCAAACAATCAACTAGCAATTTCTACAGCAGGTTCTGAAGCGGTACGCATCGCTGCAAACGGAAACGTTGGTGTTGGCACTACTGCACCGAGTACGGTACATAATGTAGGAGCACCTCACTTAGTTGTAAAAGGCACAGGCGATTTAATTATTGCTCAAGCAACAACTGTAACTAACGGTGAAGTTGCTCTAGGGCCTGATTACATCTTTCAAAACAAAGGCCAGAGTCTACGTATTGGTACTAATAATACTCAGGTTGCTGTTTTTGATAGCACAGGAAAGTTTGGTATCAATCAAACAAGCCCTCAAACATATCTACACGTTACAGGTAGCTCTGAACTTGCAAGATTTGAAAGTTCGGCAGGCACAGGCCGATATATTAGATTTAACGATTCTGGTGGAACAAAATATAACTGGATTTTTGGTTCACAACAGAACATCGATAATGGATTTGAAATTACACCATCAACTGCCGCTGGTGGCTCTACATTTACCAGTCCTGCTGTTACTGTAACATATGACGGTAAGGTAGGTATCAATGATACAGCACCGGGTGAGAAATTAGAAGTCGGTGGTAACGTCAATATATTTGGATCAGCAGGTGCTATTGGAACTGGTCTTGCATATTACCTTGGACCAACAAACAATAGTAGAGATTTATCTATTACTAGAGTTGGTTCGGCAACAATGGCTTTTGGTAGATACACAACTGCTTGGGGCGAAACATTTAGATTTGGTAGTGATTCGTCGCTGGGTGTAGGTACAGGTGGTGGTCCAAGCTCGGGCGCTCAAATCGATTTTGCTAAGAATACAATTTACTTTGGACCCAACGGCGGACCGGGTGTATTTTCTGTTTACGAAGCCGAAGGTCTAAGTAGAACTGGTGGATCTACTGTAACTGATGCTAGTGCCAGCGGCGGCCAATCCTGGGGTACAAATCAAAACTATCAAATTTATGGTCCGTATACTAATCTACCACGCGGTAATTACAGACTAGTTGCCCGTGTTAAAGTAGGAGACGTTACTTATACAGGTAATGCTGTTAGAATAACGATGATTGGAGCAAGTTCGGTTGCAAGAGACAGATATTTAAAAGGTACAGACTTCAGTGCTAATAACGTATGGGAAATGATTTCTATACCGTTTAACGTTCCGACAGTTAGTGCATCTAATATTGAATATTATGTATTTGGACTAAACAGTCAACAGATTTATGTTGACTATGTTATGGTTGTGCCTGACACTGACAGCTATAGTCAGCAAGTATGGGGCAACTTAGGTATTGGAACTAATCCTAGTTACAAATTCCATCTAAGCAATAGTGGTGGTACAACACAGGCATTCTACGTAGATGTAGGAAACTATTCTGATACACAAACGTTATTTGAACATACTGGAGCCAGTACTCCAGTACCATTTAGAATAAGCAAATCTGGATACAGCGGCGCAAGTGCTGATTTTGGTGTCTTACATCTTGACATGGCGCATAACGTTGCAGGTGGTGGCGCAAACTTGCACTTTACTCTAAGAGATAGTGCAAGTAATGTTCAAGAATACGGTGGCATTGGTTCTTATATTGTAACAAATACTAACGGTGCAGAGAACGGAAACGTTGTAATTTACACTACGCAAAGTGGAACATCAAGATTACAGAGACTAACTGTTCGCTATGACGGAAACGTAGGTATAGGAACTACAAACCCTACCTATAAATTAGAAGTCAACGGTAGCTTTGCCGCTACCACTAAATCGTTCGTAATCAATCACCCAACTAAACCTGGAATGAAATTGCGTTACGGTAGCTTAGAAGGACCAGAGAATGGTGTCTATGTCCGTGGCAGATTAAATGGAACAAACGTAATTGAGTTGCCGGAATATTGGACCGAGCTAGTAGATGCAGACAGTATTACGGTAAACATTACCCCAGTTGGCAAACATCAGAAATTGTTTATAAAAGAAATTGCTAATAATAAAGTTGTTATAGGCAATGATGCATTGTTTAGTAATCAAGTAGATTGCTTCTATGTTGTCTACGGCGAACGTAAAGATGTTGAAAA
>JACCDW010965850.1_pt1 | contig 20077 bp, 46 predicted proteins | sample 7449781 | NCBI WGS metagenome assembly JACCDW01 (sample SAMN15323449, study PRJNA562643) | freshwater metagenome | isolation source: river surface water | place: USA:Blue River Watershed | collected 2017-08-18
AGGGCTCATACCCTGCGAGAACAACACCGACGAGAAATGCCGAGAGCTCATAAGAGAATACGGCGCCGACAACTGGTATGACTGGAACATACAGGCATACGGAACCAAATGGGACTTCAGCGCCGATGAAGAAGAGCTTGACATATCCGAGACATGCCTAGAAGCAAGCTTCGACACCGCGTGGTCTCCGCCGATCGCCTTCTTGGAAAGGCTTCAGGCGAGATTTCCAGACATAGACATATCGCTGCTGTACGAGCTCGAAGGCGGCGACGGCTGCGGGCGCGCCTATACCGACAGATCCTCAGGCGGCCCCGAGATATCGATAGAAGAAGCAGAGCTTGAATACCGCGCAGAAGACGGAAGGGACATCTTCTTCGACGAAGACGATAGCTGCTGGAAATACGAAGGCACCGACGAGGAATGCTATGACATGATATCATACAACCCGCTGGCGTGACGCGCATATAATGGATATGCAGAAGAAAAAGAGGATGAGCAAGGACGACAAGTCGTCCTTCATAGTAGAGACAGAGATGGCCATACTGGCGGCCATAAGAGAAGGCCACCGGTGCGCCGACGACGACCAGTTCGCCGAAGCGAGGAAGCTCGTGGAGAAATACAGGATCGAGCTAGGCTACAAGAAGCCTGAAAAGAAGAGGAAGAAATAAAGAAGGCCCGATCGATTCGGGCCTTTTCTATTCCTCTTCCTTTTCCTTTTCGGATCCAGAGTTCTTGGTTCCGAAATAGTAGGAGAATATCATAAGAGTAAGGGTCTTTATCAGGTCGAACAGCTGCGCGCTGAGGTCCGGCCCCAGCAGCTGCACCTTGAAGGCAAGCGTCTTGTCTACTATGAACAATGCGACCAGAGCCGTGAACACCGCCAGCACGAACCTCACAAGCATGTCCTTGGTGCTCTTGGCGAACATGCTGTTTACCCAATACACCGATCCGGCGATGAAGCCGAGGCCTATCAGTATTCCTAAGACCATAACGAAGGTATTATCCGAGCTGAACATAGGCTATATATAAAGATATAATCCTTATCTTAGCGAAAAAGAAGACATATGATAGGAATAGAGAAGAAGAGGCTGAGAAAGGCGCTCATCGCGGGATTCGTCAAGGAAAACCCGGCAAGGACCATGCTAGCGCCTATAGCGATCATCGCGCTGATAGCGGCGCTGAGCATCCCGAACAGGCTCTCGTTCGAGAAGATAGGCCGGATCTTCGAAGACAAGAAAGGCGTCATGTACTACGAGATGGAAAGAGGCGACGTGATAGAAAGCGCCAAGCCGCTTGAGACCTTCGGCAAAGGCGGCGACGCCTATCTGAAGACAGAGATCGTCGGAGAAGGAAAGGCGGTGATCTGCTTCATTGCGTTGGCATTTTTAGGAGCAACGGCAGTATCATTCTTCGCGGAAGAGCTGGAATTGCGAAAGATATTCAGGAAGGCCATAAGAGCCGACTTGCAGAGAAGGGAGGCGGAAAATCCTCGCGGAGGCACAAGAGAGATATGGGTCGCCTATTCCAAAGAGATAGGCCAGGGATACCAAAGCCGAGAAGGGCTTGACCTGCCAGATTCGATGGCCGAGCTGGAAAGCCTGCCTGACGCGATAGACAAGCCAGAAATGAGGAACATGAAGCTAGAAGAGATAGGCATCTGACATGGAAAGGCAGATAGTAATCAGGATAGGAGATCCGTATATGATGAAGGACAAGGACAGGCAGCCGCCGGCCAAGGCCATCACGGTGAACTCAGACAGCGCCTACTTCCTAGGAAAGGAAGACTTGGCGTTTTCCGGGATAGTCATAGCATGCGGGGCGCTTGACGGATTCGAAGAAGGCGAATCGCCGGAATGGGAATTCGGCCCGGAAGAGATATACGACTACATACACAGGTTCTCATGGCGCCTCGTAGAAGGCATGGCCTCTTGCATCTACATAAGAGACGCGGAGATCGGATATGGGATGCAGCAAGAGAAGTGGAGAGAAATCTCTGCCGAGGAGATGCAGGCGCTCGACGCCTTCGCGTCGGAAGACAGGACAGGCCATTCAGAAGCGGCGCAAGAGCTATCGAGCAGGTATAAGAAAATCAGGAGAGACTCCATTCTCGGAGGGCTGGGCATATGAAGGCGATCTGCATAAGGACATCGAGATATAATAAGTATGACGACCTGCCGCTGACGCTTGGCAAGGTTTATGATGTTATCTCTATAACTCATATTCCTTTCAACGCAAGCCGGCAATACGACTACACTGGGCCTTTCTTCAAGCTGGTGAACGACCGAGGCGAGCTATCAGGGTATACCGACGACTGCGTGAGGCTGCTGACGAAGGAAGAAGAGAGGGAAGAACGGCTTAAAGAACTGGGGCTATGAAATCATTCGACGAATCAAGCCAAAGGCATATAGAAGTAGAAAAAATATTCCTATATTTACATGAACATAAAATACCTATATCATGAACAAGGAAATCAAAGAAAAGATCGTCGAGTTCAATTCGACGCTTGACGAGTCGCTGGACCTAGACGACGCTACAGAGCAGACGCTGGACTACCTGCTGGACAACGACATCGTAGACCTGTCTGACGACGAAGACGGAGACATGTACGAAGCGCTGTCCTGCGAAGTATACGAGCTGCTGGAAGAGATAAGAGCATAAAGAAAGCCCATCTATAAGATGGGCTTTTTCATTATATCATATTCCAAGCTCTTTTAGCTTCTCTTCTCTAACTTCCTGCATGTCTCTGAAATGTTCCGCGTCATACTTTCTGAACTTACCGTCTTCGCATCTGACTACATAGGACGGCTTGGCCGGCTGGAACGTCATCGGGTCGTAGATCGTCGGCGTCAGCTCGCATTCGTACATATTTCCCATTATAAGTATGCTATCGACCCCGCCGAGCGGGTTTGCTATGCTTACATCTATCTTAGACTGACATTTCATATTCCAATATCCTTTAGCTTCCAATCCCTTGTGTGCCTGCGAAGCCATTCGTCTGGCATCCTTCGAGACGCGACGTAGTATTTGCCATTTTCGAATATGTTCAGCTCTGCGAAGACCTCGCCGTCACATTCGAATATGTCTACTATGTCCAGATTCTCCATAGATCCGTAGGCAGAGCACAGCCATTCCTCAGCGACCTTCAAGATCGCCTTGCCTTCCTCTGCGCCTAGGTCAAAATAATAGCTTTCGTCCATATAAGCAAAGATAGCCATTATAGGCGAATAAAAAAAGCGCCTCAGCGCTCTCTTCTATCTCGGGTTCTTCGCGAATATCTTCCACTGGCCTTCTTCAGAAGCCGAGAAGTATACCTCGTCCGCTGTCTTTATCTCTTTCTTGTCTGGATCTTCCGCCAGGTGGAACCACCCCGCTCCGAAAGGATCGTATCTCACTTCTTCCATTCCAGAAACGTCTGGGTCTGTAGGGACCACGACGCCGGATACTCCCGCTATGAGAATCCTGTCTCCTGTCGCCTTTATGCTATCAGCTCCTGCCTCCGACGTCTGGAAGTAGATAGGCGCGGCAAGCCTAGCCTCGTTTGTGTACCTTCCAGCAAGGCCTGTCTTCCTTCCGGAGCGAGTGCACGAGTATATCCCGATCATGCCGTTCCAGCCATTGTTCCTGTGGGTCCTGTTGGTATGGAACCAGAGCCTCTGCCCTACCAGGCTGTCGGCGTCTACGTATCCCTCTACGTCCTTCCTAGAGGAATAGAACATCTCTTCGAATGTCATCAGATTCTTCATAAGGTATATATTAAATCGCGGCGGCCATTTTCCCGCGCTAAGTTTTCTGCCTCAGGCAAACAAGGCTTTCCGGCACAGGTATAACATCTATGAAGAAAGCGATTATCATTATAGGAGCCATCGCCGCGATAGCAGCATGCTCCGTAGACAAGAACCTCATGAGCAATCAAGAGCTGGCCAGATGGTCCAGCAGGAACGACACCATATTCCGAGACAGCATCCCGGCGGGAAGATACGATCCTCTTATGAACGAATGGGAGCTCTATAGAGGAAAGCAGACCAGGGAGATAACCATCTACTGCTTCGAAGACGAGATGGCGCAAGGCCTTATCGACTATACGCATACCAAGCACAGGAACGACAAGGTAGAGATAAAGAGAGAGACAAAGAGATGACGAAATACCCAGAGCCAGGAAAGAAATACAGGCACTACAAAGGCGGGCTTTACGAAGCGCTGTTCCTGTCAAGGCATACCGAGACAGGAGAGACGCTCGTATGCTACAGGAGCCTGCTGTTCGGAACATACTTCTCCAGGCCGCTCGATTCATGGAACGAGCCGGCAGAAGGCGGATGCATAAGATTCAAGGAGATAGAAGAATAATCCGTATATTCGCGGCATGAAGGCGATATTCCTAGACATAGACGGGGTGCTTAACCTCTATTGCGAGAGCAGAGACGAATACGGCTGCTGCTTTCATGATCATCTTGTAGAAAACCTGAGAAGGGTCATAGAGCAGACAGGCGCCAAGATCGTCATAAGCAGCACCTGGAGATTCAGCGGGCTAGAGATAATGAAAGAGATGTGGGAAAAGAGAAGCCTGCCTGGAGAAGTCTTCGGCATAACACCAAACTTCATGACGCATTACAAGACCACTCTGTGCCGAGGCAAGGAAATAGCGGCATATCTCGAAGAGCATCCAGAGATAGAAAGCTATGTAATCATAGACGACGACTCCGACATGGAAGAACATCAGATGGACAGGTTCGTCAAGACATCCGGAAACAAGGACCACGAAGACTGCGTGGACGCAGGATACGGCCTCACTTCCAGATGCGCAGACATGGCGATAGAAATACTAAACAGATGACGATAATAATAAAGACAGGCGAAGAGGCCTTCGAAGAAGGCAGCTTCCATGACATCATGCTGGACCTTTCAAGTCCCGACCTGGAGATAGTCACCGAGCTCACATATCCAGACATGACGATAGCCCTCTCGCCATACGACAAGAGACAGATAAGCATGGAGTTCATAGGAAGGTCCAGGGTGGACGGAAGGCCTATGTTCGCCTTCGACACCGATGCCGCGGACAGGGACATAAAGCTAGATGGCCTGCTTGGCTAGCACACCGATCTTATCATTCTATCCAATAGGATATATCCATCCCTGTTAGGATGCGCGCCTTCATCTACTATCGAGGCGTTGAATCCGTCAGGAGTCTCGAAAGAATCTATGTCTATTATGTTTTCGCTATATCTTTTCCTTATCTCATCATACCACAAATGCCTTGGATAAGAAGACCCGGAATTGGCCCTGGTTCTTTTGTAAAGGCACCAAAAAATCAGCTTTATATCAGGATGCTTTCCTATCATATAGTCAATGACTCTTAAAGAATGGTTTCCAAGAACTTCTATGTGATGTGGCTGCATGTAGTCTGTAGATACGTTACCTGGATATCCCATCTCGTCTAGAAACAATCCTCCATCTATTTTAGCTATCTTGTCATAATCGAAATTGTTGAACTTGTAGTCGGATACTATCCAGAATATTTCCCGTCCCGACTTCGAATTTTCTTCTATGGCCTTCGGTATATAGCTTGACCATATCGGCAGTCCCCTATGGGGGTCCAACAGGCATCCTCCGAATATGGCACCGCTTTCTATCTCGCTTGATATTATCCCAGTATAGTCGCTATGTATATGAGACGGACCTATTATGTATTTCATAATCTATCTATTTTATTCGGCTAGACTCCTAGCTTGCCCAAGGCCTTGTTCCTCTTCTGAGACCTGGTGCTGTACCTTGGAAGGCTCGATATCTCGCTCAGATTGTACCAGCTGAAATTCTTCTGCCTGCCTTCCTTCGATATGAGCCTTCCGAATACCGTATAGACATACTGCCCGTCTTCGATCTCGCACCTGGTGCATATCCCCACCGCCTCGGAAAAGGCCGGCTGTATGACCCATCCGTCTCCGTTGAGGCTGGTGCCGTCGAAAGATCCGAATATCAATATGACAGCCATGAATCCGAAGCCTAGCCAAAGAAGCACGTTTCCTCCCGCGTACTGCTTGCCTGTCAGGCAGCCGTCCTTCAATATCTGCCGCCTGCCATAGCTTTCTATCTCGATGCCGTCGCTGCCTTCGTATACGTAGGCCCACTTGCCGCCTATCTCTATCTCCTTCATGACAGGAGTAGAATACGTGACGTCTGGAATGGTCCCCGCCTTGGAGAACATCAGCATCGCCAGCGCGATCATTATGAACTTGCATGGGTTCTTGGCTATCAATAGGCCTGAAAGCCATATGGGAAAAAGAGCTGATTTCATATGCTTGTTTTTATATTCCTATCTTTCTGAGCTTAAGCTCTCTTAGCCCCTGCCTGAGCAGAGGCGTGGCATGGGCGGCATGCAGCGTGTCGAATCTTTCCGGATCCGCTTCGAGGTCGGCTATGTATACTCCATTGTCCTTAGACTGCATGTCCCTTATCCTGGCGAACTTCTTGCCGAAGAGCAGCCTGGAGAACGTCGAGGTCTTCATATACCTGCGGCTTTCCTTCGATATGGGAATGCCAGGATCGTCCAGTATCTCCTGTACGGAGCCGAATATCCCGCAATAGCCGAGGCTGTTTCCTATGTACGATATGCAGAGAAGCCTTCCCATATGGCGAATATACGGAAAAGCCGGCAAAAACCGCGATGTTTTTTGCCGGCCCTTTCATTTTATGCCGAATCACCAGCTGAATATCTTCTCCGCGGTTCCGTCTTCGTATATGGCCACCTTAAGCCCAGGGGCCGAAATATAGGTGTCCTGGCCAAGCATGTTTATTATCCTGGCTATCTTCTTAGGCTCTGCATGATATACAGCCACAGATATGATGTCGAAGAACTCCTTGTCGCCGTCTGTGTCTACCTGCGCCAGCCTGTAGTATGATATTCCCCTATAGGCCATGCAGTCTTTCATAGAGTAGCCTCTTTCCGAAGAAGAGTCCATCGCTCCGTCTACTATCGCCACCAGGGTCCATCCGTATCCGTTAAGGCTCTTCGCCACCTCGAAATAGTCGTTGCCCGACTCTGACGCCGTCGCCCATCTCAATGCTACGCACCCGCCTTCTTCTTCTCCCTCGAAATAGAGAAGCTCTATCGGAAGCGCTGTCGCCCCGAAAGCCACGTTGGTTCCTGAAGTAGGCTCGCCGAATATGGTTCCGGCACCTGACGCGCTTCCTTCCACGAATATGATGCCGTTGCCTGATATGGCTCCGCCTGACCCGTTTGTCAGGTCGCCTGATACAGACAGCATCCCGTTGACGACTACTCCATTGCTGTTGTTCTTGTTGTCTAGGCTATAGAATGACGCGGACGATCCTGAATCGAAGAGGACCAGGCTGCCGTTGTCGAACTGCGCGTTCTTGGCATAAAGAGATCCGTATACTTCAAGAGACCCTCCGTTCCTGACGGCAAGGTCGAATCCCGACATGTCCAGCGATCCGTATATTATCACCTTAGAAGGAGAGCCCGCGCCTCCGCCTATGACGAGGTTCGAATTCCTCGTTATGGAGTTGCCCGCGCATATGTAGACGACGTCTCCCGCCGCCGGGACGCACGCGCAGGAAGAGCCTCCGCAGGAAGCGCTGGACCATGATGATCCGGAGCTCCAGGCGCCGCTTGTCCTGCTATAGATATTCGCCGCGGAGGCGAAGAAAGAAGAGATCAGTAAGCACGCCGCCAAAAATAGCCTTGTTATATTCAATGCGATAGAAAAAGTTTATAGTATATATTAAAAAAAAGAAGAGGACTATGTTCATTCTTTGGACCAGTCGGCGGATCCCAGCAGCTTGGCGAATTCCGCGGCCTTTTCGTCAGGAACCTTATACTGCATCATGAACAGTCCAAAAGGCTTTATTATAGGCTCGGGCAAATAAGAATAGTATTCCTTTCCTTCTATTATAGAAGAAGCGTCCACATCCTTCTTGACGACCATGAATCTTATGGTGCCGCTTCTATGATTGACATTGTACGAGAACTCGTATCCCATAGACTCCAAAGTCTCTTCTACATAAGCCGCTTCTTCTTCTATCGAAGGCAATATCTCTTCTCTGAAAGAATAGAAATCATAGCAGAGGCAAGAATCAAGCTCGACTTCTCCCAGCAATAGATTGTCATAGACATATTTGAGATGCTTGTAGCTATCGACGCAGTGATACATCGTATGGGTATTGCCGCTCTTGCTGCCATCCTTCAGCCTCCAATTAAAAAAGCGCTTTTCTATCGGAGCTCCGGCTATGTCGAATATAGACCTCATGACATCTCCTACTTCTATTCTGGATTCTTCATCTATAAGAGAGTCAAACTTGTCGAAGATCTCTTTAGACTTCTGTGCATATGTCTTTCTCGCTTCGAATAATTTTAAGTGCTTCATATCGGTATATATTAAAAAAGAATAGGGATATTCCTTATCTTAGCATCATGGACATAGAAAGCAAGATCATAGAGCTTCTGAACGAAGCAGATTCAAAGATGAGCCAGCAAGAGTTCTCTTCATTGGCAGAGTCAGTCATCGACTACATAGACGAGATCGGCAGAAGCAAGAAGGCAAGCAAGCCGACCGTCTATCGAATCATCGGGGCAGAAGCCGCCGAGCTGATAGAAAAGATAGACGCCGCCATCAAGAGGTTCGGAACATACAGCTACGACGACAAAGGCCCGTACGAAGTCATGAACATGAAAGAGATCATGATCGGGCTTCAATCGAAGCCTGTGAAAGAGATCGGCAAGATCCTATCGGAAGTATTGGACGGCTATCCAAACTACGGCAGGGCGCATGCATTCGTCTGCTGCGTCATAGGAGAGCTTGACTATCTTCCAGAGGAAGAGTTCGACGAGCTGCTTGATTCTGACGAAAGATTCGAGTACTGACATGTTGCTGAAGAAATCCTACATAGGGCTCGGGCCGGAAAGGTCCGACAGCCCAGGCGAGACGAAGATAACCAGAGGCAAGAAATACGAGATAGAGATCCACCACCGCCAGATCTCTCCGGACGCGTGGCTGCAAGAACGGTTCTTCTATATAGACGACGACGGAAAAAGGGCAGAGATTTCGACATACTTCTTCGACCGATGCTTCGCGCATCTAGACAGATGGCGAGAGATGCAGCTTGAAGGAATAGGAATATAAGCCTAGCTCTTGTAATAGGCATCTTGTATCTTCTCATACAGCTTCGATTTTGGAATCGCGCCTATCTGCCTGTCTACTTCCTTTCCGTTCTTGAAGAAAAGGATCGTAGGGATTCCCCTGACGCCATACCTGCTCGGAGATTCCGGATTCTCGTCGATGTCTATCTTGTATACGGCGATCTTGTCCGCCAGGTCCTCTGAAGCGTCTTCGAGCGCAGGAGCCAGCTGCTTGCACGGTCCGCACCACTGCGCCCAGAAATCCACAAGAACCATCTTGTCGGCGCTGCTTATCTTGTCATTGAAGTCTTGGTCTGTAATAGGAGATGTCATGTCTTATGTTTCTTTAGGATATATATCTAAAAAGAAAAGAGGCCTTTTTGGCCTCTCTTTCTCTTAATACTCTCCAGATATCTCGCTGTCGATGTTCTTTACGTAGATGAAGTCTACCGGCTCTGGCCTATTCCTGTAGTTAGGAAATTCAGCTACGAACTTCTTGAGCTTCTCAAGGTCTTCGTGCTTGAATATCCCGGTATAGACGTCTCCTGTAGGCATTCCTCCAGTCGCCACAGAAGCCTGGTGAGAATCAAGATCAGGGTTGTACTGGTGGTCCCATCCCCAGTATAGGCTTCCGTCAGAATCAGAGTATTCTTCTATTAGCTGCGTTTTTAGCGCATTGGTAGATACCTTTACCTGGTTTCCGGTCTTGTCGTACTTGTTTCCAGTAACGTACTTAGAGTATCCTTTCTTGATTCCGTCATAGATCGCTCCAGCGGCGAAAACCGCTCCGATTCCGGCGATGGCCGCGAGAGTGCCAAGAAACTCTTCGTTCACAGAATAGGATTCGAATGTTTTGATGTATTTCATGCCATGTTTTTTTTTTATACATGATTATATATTCTTTCCGAAACGCGGAAAATCCGACGGATCAAAGGAAAAAAGGAGCGGCGATCCTGACTTCGAAATTCAGCGGCGGCCTGAATCCCCTGCATTCGATGAATCTGGAATCAACATAGTCGAGATGGTCTCTCAGAATCTCATAGTACCTCTCGAACTCTTTCCTGAACTCTGCTTCCTGCTCTCTGTCTATCTTGATGCCCCTGATTGGATTCTCCACGTATATGACAAGCTCCCTCAGCGAGTCTATGGAGAGAGCCCTCCTTATATCCTCGCAGCTGCCTACCCGAACGCTCACAAGCTCTTTCTGCAGCGATCCCCTGCCGGTCCTCACCATCCTCAGCCTATACTCTACAGGGATTCCCTCGTCTTCCAGAATATATCCGACAGACCTCGCGTCTTCATACAGAGAGCAGACCTTATCCGGATAAACAACAATCGATTCGAATATTCCAAAGCTTTTTAGATGCCTCATTCATTATATATTAAATAAAATACTTATCTTTGCCTATATGACAGACCTATCGAAATATTCGCTCGACGAGCTTGCCGAGCTCAGAAGCAGGATAGACTCGCTCATACGAGGCTATTCCGACGGGCATATCTATATCTGCAAGGTAAGGTCCTACGGCCGCTCCTGGACCGACAGAGGTATCAAGAACCTGAAGTCGCTGGAGGAGCTCTGCTGGGAATATAGCGGAGACGGCGGCATCGTCGACGTCTATACGACCAACACGGACCTAGGAGAAGGATTCTACAACTACGGCGATACCATGATCATAAAGTCCGAAGAAGACTACGAGAAGTGGAGCCGGCGCGAGACAAGCAGAAAGCTAATCGAAAGGGCCGAGCAGGACCTCATCGAATGGGCAGAAGACCAAGAAAGGCCTTTCTCCCAGAGAAGAAGCCATTTCGCTCCGATATACACGCAGGAGAACATCGACGAGATGAAGGCGGAATTCGAATCGCTGCCGACAGACTTCGAAGCGCCTAAGAGATACCAGAGATGAACATAAAGAAGGCCATACAGAGATACGAGCAGAACATACGCCTCGCCATAGATGGAGAGAAGGACTTCTCTTTCAATATTAACTCCGGAATATCGGCAAATCATATAGGCATATCCGATATCTATCCTTATATTCGCATCATGAAGATACTATCGATAATAATTCTCATGCTGGCATCCAGCATTTCTCTCGCGCAGGCCCAGGTCGACGCCTCCGATTCCATCAAGGCAGAATCAGACTCCGCGAGATCGGTCAAGTTCCAATACAGGATCTCCCTGAGCGAGGTAAGCAGCTCTTTCTCAAGCAAGGACCTCAGAGACCCTATCTTCGACCTGTTCAAGGCAGAGGCCAGCTACAGCGAGGCGCTCAACCAGTTCGTGCTCATATCCGAAGAAGACATAGACCAGCGACTGCTCGTGTCTAGCCTAGGCAGCTACCATATCACCTACTTCAGGAAGATACCTATATCATACCAGCCATGACAGTAAAGACCGTCAGAGAGCTTGCCGCGCTGATAGCGGCGAGAGGCATCCGCCTGGAAGACATCGTGCTTGACAGGACCGGCTGCGAATGGGACTATTCCGCCAAGAGCTTCGGCGAAATGGGATTCGACGCGCTGGACTTCATAGAGGTAATAATGGACCTAGAGAAGGCGCTGGACTGCGTCATACCCGACAGCCTGGCGGACCAGGTGCAGGACGCCGATCCCAGCTCGCTCATTCTTTCCGAGATAAGGTCTAGGAAGCTTGACGACCTTGGAATATGATAGCGATAAGATACTCTACCAGGCTTGTGCTGCTCGCCTTCGGGATAGCGATCAAGATTCCTCTTAGCAGGAGGGGATACCTTCAGTGCAAGAACGAGAAGGAGATGTGGGCCAGATACGGCCATCTAGGCAAGCTGGGAAGGCTTTATTGGGAATGCGGCGGAATAGTTTGCATGAAGAGATACAGGCCGGCAGCGGCCGCCGAAATCGATCCTGATGGATTCGACGAGGCTGTGGCTGGGATAAAGCGCATGATTCCCGAGCTTGACATAGAAAGATGCGACCTATACAGGGCTGAGAACTGGGGAATGTCAGGCGATGGCTATGTATTGATAGACTACGGGATAAGCGAGCATGTAAGCAGGATGTACTGATTTCAGAACAAAAAAAGATCGAATCCATATAATCTATATGAGAAACATATTGATCGCGCTGTTCGTCCTAGGAATAGGGTGGGCGGCTTGGAACGACTATTCCAGAGTCGATCCTGAATGGAAGAAGCCAGAGTGCTACGACGGCATATCCTATTCTCTGCACCAGAGAGAAGACGACAGATGGGTGCTCTGCATAAGGAACAGCTATATGGAAAGGATGGCGGTGGACTTCAAGGTCGGCGGCAAGTCCGAGACAGGCCTGGTAAGCACAGGACAGCAGGCATGCTTTATCGTAGAGCCTGGAGACGATCCTAAGGCCGAGATAGAAGGGCTTAGCCTGGCAGGGGCAGACGGAAGGATAATAGAGAGGCTATATGGCTGCGACGACAACAAACAATAAGCAATGAGAAAGACAATCTATCTATCTCTGCTTGCCCTCGGGATGATGGCGGGCGGATGCGGCGAGGAAAAGCCGGAAAAAGACACATGGTACTGCCTAGAATGCGAATGCTGGAAAGACCACATCGTCTATAGGTCCTGGAAGGAAAACGGACTCTGGAAGTACGAGATCTACAACAACATAAACACAGACATCACGCTTGTATACACCGCAGGAACGGAAGAGTCTGGATACGAAGAGAAGCAGCTTCTTATCAAGACAGGGAAGGAAAGCGGCGTAATCGATACGGACATTCCGGAATCTCGATTCCTGGAGCTGGGCCTTTCGTCGGTGATCGAGATGAAGGACGGAGAGCCTTATCGCCCGATAGTATGCGAGCTGAAGCATTCATGGGAATAATCTAAAAAAGCAAATATGGAAAATCTAAGAAAAGCAGGCAAGTTCGTTCTGACCGCTGCCTGCACCCTTCTATTCTTGCTCATAGTCATAAGCAAGCTCACCGACGGCGGACTCGAAGGAATAGGCAGAGGAATGGGAATCGGGATAATAATCTTCTCTATTATCTCGGGACTGACAGCAGCCTTCTACAAAGACGAAGACGAAGGAAAAGAAGAAGGCAATCGATAATCGGCTCGGCCGAAAAAAAAACAAATCAATAGAATGAAAAAGACGATTCTGGCGATAGCCATCGCCATGCTTCCGCTAGCCGGAAAGTCGCAGCTTATCATGAAGGCACAGCACGGGACCTATCAGACGGTAATATCCACTGAGAACATAAGCGAGCCGAACCCTTCAGAGTGCGGATTCACGGATCTGATGATCCCTATCTTGGCCATCTATAAGATAGAGACCATAAAATACGAGAAGTTCGCAGACGGAAAGCTCGTGGCCACATGGACAGAGAGAAAGAAGACGTTCGTGAGATGCGCGGACCACTAAAAAAAATCATTTTGAAATGAAAAGATTCATATCGGCGATTGTCGCCATCATATTCATGGCCGGCATGTCATTCGCTCAGCAGCCTGTATTCTACGACGACATAAACTACGAAGGAAGGGGATGGAACCTAGATTGCGGCTGGCAATACTCAAGGCTGGAAGACTTCAACAGCAGCTTCTGGGGCGGATTCTACGGAGGATGCTATTCAGGCCCATGCAATTGGCGAGTATCTTCCATAAAGGTCCCGCCTGGCTGCAAGGTCATCCTATACGACCAATTCAACTTCGGCGGAAACAGCATAGAGTTCACTGCAGACCAGCCTAACCTGGTAAGCTGCGGGTGGAACGACCGAGCCAGCAGCATAAGGATCTATGGCTCGGCCCAGCAGCAGCCTCAGCCTCAGCCTCAGGAGCAGAAATGCGGAGGAAGCGTGACATTCCGGAACTGGTCCGGAACGACGCTGTACCTATACGCGGCGGTAGTGTCCAAATACAGCCCAAGCAACTTCTATATGTGCGACTATTACAGGGGAGTCCTGACATCTAGCGGATTGACCATAAGCGTCCCTGAGGGAACGGCGCTGAGCTTCTGCGTATATTCAGGCAGCTGCATGACAAACACCATAAGGGCCAGCGGCATCTATCAAGACTGCCATGCGGTCGGCCAATACCACGACATACATTGACATGCCAAAGCCCATTCATCGAATGGGCTTTTTTATTATCTTTGAAAAAACATAGGGATGAAAGCATACATACAATCGAATGAAGATGGCCTGCCGCACCACTTTGACGCCGCGTGCGCGCTCTATGGCGCCATAGATTCAGGATATGATTATAAGCTAATCTCTTATGATCGGCTAGACGCGATAGACCCTCAGCTATTCAAGGAAAACCTGTTTGTCGGATCAGTCGAGTTCATGACCAAGATATTCGATAAGCTAGGCAAGTCTCCAAGAGTTCCCGACAATTCGAATCGAGATGAAGAGACCGTATCCTTATCAGAAGCAAAGGCGCGGGTATTGTCCGGAGAAAGGCTGTTCATAAAGCCAAGGCAGATCAAGCTATTCACCGGCTCTGTCATGACAAGAGACTTCATTTCCTGCTTGAATCCATATCCAGACGATACAGAAGTCATCGTCTGCAAGCCATTCGAAAGCGAAATAGCTTCTGAATGGAGATGCTATGTCAGAAAGGCTCTGATATCAGGACCGATAGCAGACATACGCTGCTATTCAGGCGATCCTTTTGCAACGCCCAATAAAGACTATATCTTAGAAGTCTTCAATGAGAACATCTCGAGATATCCAAAGGCATACACGATAGATGTCGGCATGCTATCAGATGGCTCGAATGTTGTGATCGAGTATAATGATATGTGGTCGATCGGAAACTATGGCATGGATAACAGCATATACTTCAGCTTGCTGAAGGAAAGATACTTCGAGATAGCAAGAGGAATATAGCATATGGCATCGATAGAGACAATAGGCATGTGCTTCGACAAGGCATACAAGGAATACCTGGCGTGGCGGCTTGACTTCATACAGAAGAGAAAGGGCTCGGATATAGGCTTCGACCGCCTCTACTTCGAATCAATGAGCCTAGAAGAGCTTATCTGGTTCAGAGAATGCTTCATAGAGAAGACGAGCTTCGTCCCGACGGCCAAAGAGATCGTCGTCAAGTCCATGGACATGGCGATCAATAATAAAAAGGAGCAGAAAAGAGACGAGATGCTCTGCTACATGCTAGGCAAATAAATATATCATATAATGAAAAGAACCATATACATCGGAATCGGCGCCGCCTTGGCCGCCATCCTATTCGGAACGCTGTCGATGACTATCGGCGATGCCTACAAAGACAGGAGATTCGGAGGAAACCCCCAGTCCGGAATCACATTGGTAGTGCCGGCCAAGCCTTCATCGACCAAATATGTCGGATACAGCCAATTGAACGAATATCTGAAGAATGGATACCAGGTGCAGCAAGTAGTCACGGGAGACTATAATGCGCCGACGAGCCATCACTTCCTGATGGTAAAATATTAGCAAGAAGGCTTGTCTGTCTAGATAGAAATCGCTATCTTTGACATGTCGGTGAGAGATCGAAGACGGGTTCGCATAGCCAATGCGCAGAGGGTAGACTCCAGCCTGCCTATATAGATCATCTTTCGCATGATATGATAAAAAGCGCTCGGAATTTGGCATATCGGAAAGGATTGGCTATCTTTGAAGATGAAAGATTCAGAAAAGCTTTTGCTGATAGTGGCGCTGCCTATCGCGCTGTGGACCGCCATATTCCTTATACAGGCAGCCATAGGCCATTTCATGCCTCCTATGCTCGTAGGAGCGCTGGCCGGGATATCCGGAGTCGCCATAGGAAGATACATATCGAGCATAGGCATTAACGCAAAGAATACAGCGATATGAGGAGTTGTTACGATGACACAAACAAGCGCGATAAAACGACTGCCTGTGAATTTTATGCAGGCTTAAAAGCTTTATCAAATAAAGAAAGCAGAGACAAGAAGATAAGAGAGGCGCTCAGATATAGAGGCCTGTCCGTAATCATAAGGACAGAAGCCGAATTCCTGCATATGAAGAGATTCCTCGGCGAAGATGTATTGTGGATGGACTTCGTGCCCCAGATGGCGACAAAGCCTACCGCGATCGTCATATGGTCCGACCTGGAGAGCTACAGCCCAGGCAGCGTCGGATGCGCGGAATCCCAGAAGGAAGACTTCATCAGATTAGCGGAGTTCAACGACTTCTTCAAGATATGAAAGAAGAAAGGCCATGCTGCAAGTCCTGCGCCTATCTGATAGAGATGGAGCCCGACGATTCGCGCCTGTTCTCCTATAGATACGGATGCGGCCTGCACAAGCTGTATGACGGAGAGGTAAGCGACCCGCATTGGCAGAGCTGCCCGGACCACCAGACGAGCCTCTCCAAGAAGAGAGAAGACAAGCTAAGAAAATTAGGACTATGAAAGACATCAAAGCAGGAGACAAGCTGATACCAGACGACGAATTCATCGCCTACACAGGCACGGCAGAGTTCGAGGTCCTCGAAACCAAAGAGATCCAGTCCGAACTGTTCCTCGGAGGAACCGCGCTCGAAATAACGCTCGGCGGAAACATCCCCATACACATGCCACACGGAGACTTCAGAGAGTACAGAACCATCAAGACAATAGACCACAAAGTAAACCCAGAGCCACACGTAAGCAAAGGCTGGAACCTACACGGAAAATACTGCAAAGCAATCTTCTTCACATCCGAAGAACAAAAACAACAATACATCAAAAGATACAGAGAGACGAAGATGAACAACTACCTTCACCTGGCCAGAAAATACGGATACGAAGGATAGATCGAATTTTTCCGTATATTGCAGCTATGGAAGAACCAGGCTACCTATCAGGATTCGAGAGGAAATTAAAAGAGATAATAGGAGACGAGGCAAAGGCGCGCCAAGTGCTTGGCCTATTCCCTGAATGGATAATGATGCCGCTCTTCTACAGAGGAGACAAGGCAGAGCTGGACGGGAAGGCCATATGCATCGACAAGGTCGGAATGAAAGGCAGCTGCTACATATACTTCTTCACAGACGAAAACGGCGAGCAATGGCACGCCAGAGAAGAAGAGCTTAGGGAAATATGATAAAGAAAGGATGAGCCAATCATATTTTATGATAAGAAGCCAGTCAGACTCCAAGCTTGCTTATCTTGTCGGCCCTCTCTGACTGCTTGTCTACATACCCGTCCCATTCCTTGTATAGGTCCCTGTCCCTCTTGGCTGCGATCCTCTTCTGAAACTTAGCCTCGAGCTCTTTCTTTATCTCTCGCCTAAGCGGCTCTATCTCTCCCCTCCAGCGGACAGAGCATGCCCTCTGCATATGCAGCGCCTTCTGCTCGAATATGTGTATCGTTCCGCTGCCTGTCTTCCAGCACCAGAAATAGCCTAGGTCCGAATAGAATATCTTCTTGAATCCAATCGTCAGCAAGCCGAAAGGGAATAGTATCAGGTCGGAAGGATCCTCTATGCTAGATCCTCGGAAAGGCGCTCCGGCTATCAGGAATGCCACCAGCGAGGCCAGCGCCAGCGCGATGGCTTCTATTAAGAAGACGCCTATGGCCATGAAGGAGATTCCCGCGACGGCGAAGGAAGAACATATAGCCGCGGCCAGCAAAAGCCAGCTTGCAGCCAGGTATATCTTTCTTTTCATATATTATATTATTTATTGCTCATTCGCTCGATCGCCCATCTCGCTCCTTCTCTGAAGGATCCGAAGTTGTCTCCTGCGGTATCGTCATTGCTAGACCATCTATGTCCGTTCTTTTCGAATACCCATTCTTCTCCAGCCCGCAGCGAATCGATCTTTAGGTCTCTTATCTCTCTCTTCCTTTCTTCTTCGACAAGCTTCATGATCGTTCTGGTCAAAGACCCAGCGGTCTTCGTCCCGTCGTTTGCCCAGCGCATTATCCGGGATTCTATTTCTTGGTATAGCGTCATAGTCCTAATTTCGTTAGCTTGATGTCTCTTATCTTTTCCAGGTCTTCTGCTCTTATGCGTATGTAGAAGCCATCTTGGAGGCTTTCATATTCGGTCAGCCTGTATTCGCTTATGTCGAGATCGTAGACGGCCTTGAAGAGATTCATTATAGAAGCTAGATGGCCGCATTCCATAAGATTGGCGGCTTCCTTTTGGGAAAGCTCTTTAGAAGCGATCAGAACGCCATTGTGCTTTAGTCCTATCCTATACATCTCTAAGTATTTCTTTAAGCTTTCTTTCTCTGATAACGTCTTTGAATTCTGCTTCAAGCACTTCGAAGTCGTCTAAAGCGAAGTTTATATTGTTTTCGGATCCCCACTCGATATATGTGCCATTGTGTTCGTTTTTTCTAAGCATCAGGCAATATCTCTTCTCGAATCCTCTATGCTCTTCTGGATTGTATATGGATATCATATAGCTTCCATAAGACAGGAAGATGCACTCGTCTCTCATAAAAGAGAGCTCGAATCCAATATCCTTCGCGAATTTCAAGAAGCCTTCAAGCATATGCCAAATATAAGGATAATATTCCTCTGATGCATCGGCGGCCGGACTGGATCTTTTCGCTATATTTGAAGGAAAATACAGCATATGCATTATAATGATCTAATAGTTGATTTCTTCGCCGGGATGAGAGGCATCGACGATCTGTTCGAATGCATGCTTAACGGGCTCTATGGCGGCGTTCATAGATATGAGGTTCCGCCAAACGAAGGGATTTTCTGCAAGGACTTTCTGATCAAGTTCGTAAGGATAAATCAAGGCGACAATGATTTCGATTATGAATTAGGCAGGATCGGCTATAGGTTCCTGACTTCTGACGAAGGATTGAAAGAGCTGTCAAAGCATTACCTAGAAGAATTGAAATCATATAAAAACGAATATGCTTCAGCCGATGTCTTTTCCAATTGCAGAAATTCCTTGCTGAATATAGAATCGCAAAATATTATATAGGCGGAGGTGGCTCCCTTAATAGTTGAGGCTGACCTTAAGCATCTGATAGGGAAACTATCTATACAGGGGGCGAAACCGCTTTTAATCTGCAAAAATCCGCGCGCTTTCTTGCCGGAACCAGGAAATATTCCTTATATTTGTCATATGAAGATACAGCTTAAGAACGTAAGGATAAACGACGCATTCAGCGAGGAGACAATCTGCTTCAAGGCAGACGTATTCGTTAACAGCAAGAAGATAGCGATTGCAGAGAACGAAGGCCGAGGAGGCTGCACTTCCATACACCCATATCCAGAAATGAGATCCAAGCTGGCGGAGCTTGAAAGCTACTGCAAGTCCTTGCCTAAGCGCGTATACGACTTCGGAGAGTTCGACTGCGACTTAGAGTCTGTTGTCGAAGACCTGCTGAACGAGAAGATAGCCGAGAAAGAGCAGAAGAAGATCGACAAGCTTTGCCTTGCCAACATCGTCTACGGCATCCCTGGAGGAGCCTCATACAGCTATATCGGCTTCAAAGGAAAGCCTAAGCTTGAAGACATCAAGAAGACCGCTGTTGGCCAGAAGGCTATCGAGAACCTTCTCAACAAGGTAAAGTCTCAGCTAGGCCAAGGACAGGTCATATTCAACAAGAACATATAGGCAAAATTCCGCGCGCTTTTTGGCATGGTCCCGCTATGGGACCTGATATCGAAGAGAGCCGCGCTATTCAGATCCATCCTAAACAAGGCAAAAAAACAGTCATTTTTTGGCGCCTCGGAATCCCTTTGAGGGCAAGGGTTTCAGAGGCCACTGCATATACATGCATGTACGCGATTGAAAGTTCCAGCGAGAATCGCTAGGCGCTGATAGGATTGACACAAATTTCGGCTAAAAAGCGTATGTTTTTTTGCGCCCTATTCGGAGCCCAAAAAGCCTCTCTATTCATATTCATTCAAATCTATCAAATCCATTCAAATAGGATCAAATCCATCAAATGAGTCAAATCTATCAAATATGCGTCGGGCCGAGCTTATATGATATATACTCTATGAGATATATTTTGGCTGTTCTTAT
>JACCDW010317545.1_pt1 | contig 20074 bp, 12 predicted proteins | sample 7449781 | NCBI WGS metagenome assembly JACCDW01 (sample SAMN15323449, study PRJNA562643) | freshwater metagenome | isolation source: river surface water | place: USA:Blue River Watershed | collected 2017-08-18
CAACTGTGGTCTCTTCGACCACTTCATTTGTTGCGTCAGTCATAGGACTTTCCTCCTTTGTTATCTTAGAAGTTTTAATGCCTTTAGCACTATCAACTAAGAACTTTAGCATTTCTGTTTTTTCGTTGTCTGATTTTTCAACAAAACCAATATTCTGCATAGGTAAACCTGAAGTTGGACTAACTTCTGTTTCATTTTCAGAAAGCAGAACTAGACCAGATTCGGAGTCCCAGAATACATTTTCAATAATAGTGTCAATGCCTTTTATAACATCAACACCGTCAACTTTTTCAACAGAAAGAATATTTGCAAATTGGTTGGCTGGGGTGTCTACAAGAGAAAGCTCAACAAGGTCATAGTCTTTAATAATTCTAACCTTGGAGTCCATCTTCTCGTCGTAGCCATCATCCCACTTGTTCATCTTACCGCCAATTGAGAACCCTGAAAGAGTTCCATCCAAAACCTTTTCCCAGGTGTCTTGAGCACCTTTTGATACGTAGGCTGAAACGTAAATGCCAGAGTACATCTTTTTTGTCTCTGGGTCGAAGAACTTGTCTTCTTTAAAGGAAACCATTTTGCCAACAGCAAGAGGCTGATGCATTTCACGAATGTTTCCACGGAATTTTGAAAAAGCCTTTAGAGAGGCTTCTGGAGTGACAATATCATTTTGCTTATCTAGATTGTCAAGTGTAGCAAATCCAGAGACGATGCGCCTCTCTTTGTCTACTTTGTTGAATGGCATCGATAGGCGAACGTTGTCGCCATCGGTATTCCAATGAGCCTTTTGAATAGTCATATTACCTTAATTATATACCCTTTTTATAAGTATTGTTATTCTATTGTAACACACTTTTTATTGTACTGCTCTACCCTCACCCTGAGCGTTTCTTCCAGTAGTGGTTGCAGGGCTGTCAGATGCGTTATTTGTTCTTTCTGTGTCACGCTGGCGGTTATCTGCCATATTAGCACGAGCATCTGTTGCTTGTCTTGGTGTCATTTGGAATGGCTCATCTGCATCTGGTCTTTGTGGTAGACCAAGAATTTCACGAGCTTCATTTGGAACCATAATCTGAGTCTTGACATAACGCTCAAGAATCTGAGATTGTGCGATTTCATCTGTAAGAGTAAGTTCATTAAACTTGAGTTCAAGAATGTCTGTCTTTTCTTTGATGATTCTGTTAATAAGCTTTTCGACGTTACGTTGTGCTGGTCTTGCTACCTGCTCTTTGAAGGTACGGTCTTGTGCTAGGGCAGCTGCAATAGATGCTGCATCACCGCCACCAATCTTGGAGAGTGGAACTTGATGAGCAACCAAGATATCGTCACGGTTACGGACTCTATATTCATTGAATGATGCCTCCTGTACGCCATTTTCAATTGGCTCCATTTTAAACTCAACCTTATTTGTGTCTGAGTCTCCTGGAAGTGGAATGTAAAGAGTTCTGTGTGACTGACCCTTTAGGCTAGTCTGCAAAAACCTAAACATCTTGTCTTCTGCATCTGAAGATAACTTTGCACCTTTTAGAGTTACAACATATCGTGGTACAGCCTTGTTGCCAAAATAATCAATGTTATATTGTGATGCTAGTTGGTCTCCCTGCAATGCCGTAATTGCAGAGATGATATCTGGAACACCATAGTAAGTATTTAGTGGTGAGTATTCTTTGAAGTGAATAATCTCATTTGGTCTTTGGTCGGAGGTAATTGGGTTTGGATTTTTAGCACCAAAGTTACGGAAATAAACAACCTTCTCACCAATAATCTGAACGTATCCATCCTTGAGTCTACGTACACGCATGGTAGTAGTAGGGATGTGACCAACATAACCAATCTCTCCAGTAACAGTTCTACCAATTTCCATATACCCATTACCAGTTGCCTGAAGGTCTGTGTAAATCTTCATCATGGTATGTGTGAATGAGTCTTCGTCATTTAGTGTTTCTAGCCAATCCTTTAGTTCTACCTTGGCACGTTCAATCCTATTACGTGCTCGCTTAATAGCTGCTTCATCTTCCATACCCTCTAGACGCATTGCAGTTCTATCTGTTACATGGAAATCGTAACCAAGACCAACAATGTTTTCTACTTTAGCATCGATAGCAGCGTGGTTAGCAAACGAGGTGTCGTAGTAATTTGCAAGTTCATAAAGATTCCAGGGCGGTGTGATTACATCAAATAGTCCGTAGCCATTCTTAAATACCTTACCAGGATTTAGCTCTTTTGACTTTGCTCCACCAATACCTGCACTAATAGCCATAGCACTGTCAAGATAGGCATCGCCATTAACATCCATCTTTGATATCTGACGTGTCGAACGTCTCTTAAAATTAATGTCAAGACCGTTTAGACCCTTTAGGTCTTCCCATGATTTTACGAATGGGTCTTGCTTTTTAAATAGGTCTTCTTCTGCGTCAAATTCTGGCAGCGAAGCACCAATAATGTATTCTTCCATTACTCTTCATCTCCATAAAGTGCGATTGTCTGCTTGGCAGCATGAACAGCACCAAGGTCATTAAGGTTTGGAATAAGACCCTGTTTCATTCTGTCAATTTGTTCGCTGTGTTCCTCGTCTGTGATTCTTCCAAGACCAGGGTAAAAAATTGGGTGACCATTAGGCTCTCCGTAATATGTTGCAGCATCTTTAAGTTTTGCAATCTGAGCCTCATCATTTTTCTTTGATGGAATGTTTAGAATGTTACCATCATCGTCAGTAAAGGGCTTTCCGTTCTCACGAATCCATACATAAAGCCCCCAATCATAATGCTTTTCAATTACTTGGATACGAGCTTTGCTCAGGGCTTGCTCAACTGGGTCTAGTTTTTCTTGTTTCATAACCACTAGTATACCATATTATGCAGGAGTGATGGTATAAGTTAACGGTGAATAGTTCAAATATGCTCTATAGCCTTCTGCAGTAAACTCTAATTGTGCCGTATTGTTAGAATCTGGAATCACTTTGTGTGTGCCAGAGTAAATTTCAAATATGTCTTGTGGGCTAATTCCATAAATCCTTGGAGCACCTTCTGTAATAAGTAGGTCATACCAAGTTGTGCCATCCCAATCATCCCAAATATCTGCAGACACTTCGTTCCATGTTGATACAGATACTGCCTGGGTTGACTCTTCTTCTGACACCTGGAAAAATGAAACTGAGTTAATTAGTATTTTGTCAATGATGTTTATTTTCTTAGTATTTGTGCTACCAAAATCTGGAATTACCGTAAATGAAACACCAATGCTATTCCACTGGTCAATATTGATTTCTGCGTGAGCTGTTGGTTTTCCATTAATAAAAATAATTGCATCATAATATGGACTTCCAGATTGTTCCATATAAACTTTTCCTCTAGTTCCAGATGTATTTGTAGCAATTATATAAAATGATATTTTTCCAGTTACACCATTATCTTCAATATTAAATAGTTCTGTTTCTGTTGATGGAAAGGAATCTCCTGGATATTTCATAACCATGTTTATTGAGGAAATTTTATAATATTGGTCTCCTGTTTTGTTTAGTTTAACATAAATACCTCTAGTTCCATCTAGGTCAGCACCAGATAGTCTTACGCCAGAATCATCTGAAAGATATAGATATGGAGATTTGCCCTTATATATAGTAACTGGATTTTGTGCTCTATAGTCATATGCTGCTCCATCTAATGCGTATGGATACAAGCTAGTTCCAAATTTTGAATCAATTGGATTTTCTGCTGCATTTAATGCTTTTGAGGCTAACTGTAGTTGTCTGATAAATAGTGGATTTGAGAAAATTCCATCTACCTGAAATTCTAAATGTATGTCTAGTGCTAATGTTTGAGTGTCTACTCCAGTTGGTGGATAAATTACATCTCCGCTTACTACTTCGTACATTTTTGTTGCCCATGAAGCATCAGCAATAACAGCATTGTCACTTGATGCTGCAACTTTTGTTCCTGGGATTGCATTTGCTCCAGAAGACATTGTTTGAAAACTTAGGTACGAACGAACCATTTCTGAAGAAGGGTCACTTGATTTTGGATAATCAATGTTGAATTGAACATAGTCAATATCGTATTCTAGTTCGTTAGAATTATTTGTAATATATTTAGATAATGTTGATAGTGGGATATAGTCTTGCCAGTATCCATCAATTGCAATATCTACAATTAAAGTTTCTGCAATAATTTTACCAATAAGTGTATATGATGCATAGTGGCTAATTAGTGCTGCTACTGTTCCAGCGGTATCTACGTCTTCAATTACTCCAGAATCTGTATCAAAATATGCGTCTATTTTGTCATAATTTTTGGGAGTAGAAAATCCAACAGAATAAATGTAACCATCAAAGGTATTTGTATATGATATCTTTCCATTAGTAGATGTGCTATCTCCTCCGCCTACAAACACCCTTAGATTTTTTGAATTGGATAAAAATCTTGCCAAGCCATCTACATTATTGTTTAAAATCATTTGACTAAAACTAAAACCACAAACAAAATCTTCGTCAACTGATATTGTTGGTGACATTGTTGATGTCCATACTGATGTTCCTCCAGAATAGAATGTGTAGACAACTTGAGAATTTAGCAATGCTGCTTTTAGATAATCTCCAGAGGCTTCATCAACTATCTTAATTAAAACTTGTTCTGTTGTCGTTGACTCTGTTCTTCTAAAAGTTCCATAAAGAGATGATACATTGCTAGAAATTTTGTTTAGTGTTTCAAACAGAAAGTGTCCCTCATATCCAGTAAACTGAAAAAAGTTTTTTGTTCTAGTTGTTGCAGCAACATTATCTGTGTATAGGTCAGCAAGCCAAGCTGACTCAGTTGAACCTTCAAAATAAACTGTTGGCTTTGTATATTGTGGAACAGTCAATGTTTTATTTACTACTGCCAAATTTTCTATAAGTGCTTCATTCCATTTAAATGTATCTGGATACACAGAATTATTTGAATAGTTTGCAAATGAATAGTCTGTAATAAAAGATTCTCCATTATATGCCTTATTCAGTTCTTCTGGAAACTGAACACCTTGACCATAAATATATCTACGTTTTGCAACTTCTTGTGGAACAACATATGGATAAATGCCAACACAATCAACGTCTATTCTTGGAACATCGTTATGTGCATAAAATCCAATAAAATCTTTTGTAGAGCTTGTTTCAAATGTTATGTTATCTTTATCAAAAGATAATGAAATTACTATTTCACCATTTAAAAGCAAGTTTGCTCCAGAGTCAAACACATTTATATTAATAAGCATTGGTCTGTTCCACTCACCAACATAGTGAAGACCATAGTATGAATCAATTCTTAGCATCAGAAATTGACCCTTTACGTACAGTCCATCTGTAGAGCCTATTGGTCCAAGAATTCTTTTTTCATCTGTTGCTGTTGTTGATACTCTTAGCCATGCTTCTAAAGAAAGATTGTTTCCACTACCATTTGCATGAAGAAATCCAGCTGCAGGTAATACTAGAGATGGGTCTCCAGAATCTGTATAAAAACATGATGTTGCATTTTGTGCTCCGTATACCATTGGCATACCTGTATTAGATGCAGTAAGTTTTCCATTTTTTACAACATAGTATCCATCATAATTAGCGTATCCATAGGAATCTGCAGAAATCGTTGTATATGTTTGACCAAGTGAGCCATCAAAATATTCTAATGCTGAAGAAGATTCTTCTACCATTGCTGCGTCAAAGTATATTGTTTTTCCTGCATCACCAACAGCAAATGTGGTAGAAGAATATGTATATGGTCTTATATATACTGGAGCTGTTGGTATTGTGCCAACTGTTGCTGGAACAGTAAATGAATATTCTAGTCTAGTCCATCCAGTCGTTGAAATTGAAGTAGCGTTTCCAGAAATACCGCTTCCAGTAATAAACGTAGAGCCAGAATTATAGTAGTCAATATACATTTTGTATTGCTTAGAGGTGTCTACATCTTTGGCGTATATTGAGTATGTATAAGTTTTTCCAATAGTAACTGGAATTAAGTATGAACCTGTTCCAGAATTTATTCCACCAGTTTGTCCAGTAGAACCAACGGTATAAAGTGCAGATGCAGTTCCTATATACTTATCTGTGGTTGACCTAGCAATGCTACCATTTCTAAAGTTCCATCCAGTAGTATTTGACTCAAAATTAGGATTCTGTAAAAGATTGGTTCTAACATCACCATTTGGAAATGTTTTTGTTGATGTAGACAAGTTTGTTGTTCCTGTCCAGGCATATGTTGCTTTTGCTACTGTTGCTGGAAATGTGCTTGGGTATTGTGCTGTTGTTGCACCATTAAATTCTTCAGAGTGATTTCCTGTAGAAATACCGTTAATTAAAAATGTTTGTGTTCCAGTAGGGGCATCGTAGGTTATTTTAATTACAATGTTTGATGCCGAAACTACCCTTGCTGTAATTTGATGTGATACGTGTAACCACTGTCTGTCTACAATAAAGCCACCTTCTTTTGGAAGGTCTACTTCAAATAAGTTTGCTCCGTATCCTACTTCAATTTTTGTAATTTTTTGACTATTATCATAGAAATAAAAACCAATAGAAAATGTTTCTGCTTCTGTAGATGTAAAGGTGGCAGTACTTGTAAATGTAACAGTGCTAGATACACCAGAAATTGATACTTGTGCAGTATAGTCATTTTCAAGTGGTGGGAATGGGTAGTCGGCATTGCTAAATGATGCTATAGTTGCTGTTCCAGATTTTGTCCAGGCTGTTAAATCTTTATTTGCATCGGTAACAAATGAAGCAAACCCAGCATCGTCGTCTAATGACCACAAAGCAATTGGATGTTCTGTAAAAACTTTTTCTGCATAAAGATTAGAAGGATTAGCCATGATATCTATTCTACCACATAAGAAAATACCCTGCCGAATTAACGACAGGGTATATCTATTTGTTACTGCTTACTTATTTTTCAAAGTTGCTCTACAAGCCTTAATAGCATTGTGAAGATTTGCCTTGTTTGTTTTTAGAGCAGCATTTAGCTTGTCATTTGCAGCCTTCCTAGCAACCTTAGTAGTTGCCACAGACTTTTCTGCTAAGTGAACATTTTTAGCACTAGCATCAGCAGTTTTCTTAGCAACGACTGCAGACTGTGTACATCCTGCAATGCCAGGGTTTGCAGCAGAAGCTGCAGAAACACCTGTAAGAACTAGTGAAGCTGATAGTGCAATAGCCAAAATTGATTTCTTCATTTTTTACTCCTTAGTGTAAGCAATTTGCCTACCATATAATTATAAAATATCAATATTTGATTATATTTAAGAAATTATATGAGATTTTTATGAATTGTTTTTGTCTGGAATCTTGATTTCACAGTAGTCAGTGGTGCAGTATGCCTCACCTTGTGCCTCAAGATTATCTACACCGTCATAAATTGCGGAGAAGTCAATCTTTGCAAGACGACCAATGTAGTAGTCGTATTCTTCTTCTGTAATCTCTGTGTAAGGCATCTGTGGGTAGACATCCTTGCCCATTGATAAGAATGACACAGCCTTTAGCTGACCTTCGTACATATTAAGTACAGAGGTAATGTGCTGCTTTTCAGTTTCCTTGTCAAAGGATAGCGTTACAGATACACCGTTGTCTGACCAATACTTCTGGGCTGTAGCAGCAAGTGCTGTCTTCTCAAATAGAGTTACATCCTTTTCTGCTCGCTTGTGACCAGATGAAATTGGGAAGTATACAACTGATGTGTTTGCTGATACTAGGTCTGCCTCAATCTTATACCCTGCTGCCTTGAAAAGGTGTAGCATTGGGTCTTGGTTGCTAAAACGGATTGCTCTTAGATAGAACTTTCCACCTGGACCCCAGTGAACACCAGGGGTAGCACCAGAAAGGATTGATACAGAACCAGATGGTTTAACAGTAGTCACACGAATTGATTCACGAACACATAGCCATTCTGAATACTTGTTATCGTAAAAACGAATCTTCTTGTATCCCTCGTCCATCCAGTTGCGTACAGTTGGCAAACCGTGCTCGTCAGCAAATGATGCAATACCAGTTAGCGATGTACCAATACGACGATTACGTTGCATGATGCCGTTGGTCTGTTGCCAGTGTGTAGGAAGAAGTGTAACAGTCTTTCCATACAAGTAGGCAAACTTTAGAGTGCGTAAAAAGTCTTCCTTGCTCTCGTGGCGGTTTAGGTGAACCTCAACTAGAGTACATAGTTCGTATGATTCTAGTGGCTGTTCTGCACATGGATTAAAGCCCATTACACGGAAGTCCTTGCCATCTGGAGCGTCTGCAAGACGACCATAATTACGAGCAACGTCTAGCCAGATAAATCCTGGCTCTCCATTGTCTGCAATGCGGTCAACATACTTTGAATAGTCCATGCCTACAGTTGCAGCAACAGAATTGTTTGACATCCAAGCCCAACCTGGATTCTCTGGGTCGTATGAGTTACGCTCAGGGAATGCTTCTGCATTCTTTAGGTTTAGAAAGTCTTCATCACCTTCTGCACCAAGTGCAAGGGTAGCAGAGCGACGAACGTTGCCAGAAACAACACAAGTACCAATAAGGTTAACTAGGTCAACAATAGCACGAGCATCTAGATTTTCTCCAGTTCTCTGTCCAAGAACATGGCTAATCTTTTCGTGTAGTTTGATTAGTGGACCTGCTCCTGATGCTACCCCACCAAATCCCTTGATTGGAGCACCCTCTGGACGAATTAATGAGTAGTCAAACTTTTGAATATTCTGACCTGAACGAAGATATGAGTTAATTAGAAGACGAGTTGCCTCTACCCATCCTTCACGAGTGTCTGGAATTTCATAGGTTACTTCTGGCTCAGTTGGTGAATAGATTGGGAAGTTCTTGTCTTTTCCAAGGGTATCAAAGCCAACACCAATACCAAGCATAAGAGCATCCATTACCCAAGCAAATAGAGCACCTGGGTCATTCTTATCTAGGTCTTTAGTTGATACCATTGCACAGTTCTGGAGTGCTGCTGAGTTACGCTTCTCCATTGTAAGTGGTGTACCAAATGTCCACATACCACGACCAGGTGGGGTCCACTTTAGGTTGAACATTCTGTCAAATGCTTCTTGTGCTGACTTCTGTGCCTTGTAGTCATTCCAAGGGAGACGGTTCTCCTTTGCATGGTTTTTCTGGACAGAATACATACCTTCAATAACTCTGCGTACTACTTCGTACCAGCGTTCTTTAGTTCCGTCTTCTTTGACTCGTGAGTAAGTGCGAACAAAGGTAATCTCTCCTAGAGCATTGCCTCCTGCATCCACGAATCCAAAGGGTGATTCGACTGATTTGTACTTTTCGACAAAATCATTCGGTAGGGTAAATGAGAAAAATTCCGACATAGTGTTTCCACCTTTCCATAACTGTGATGTATTAAGTATACCACAGTTTTATAAAAAGTAAAACACTATGCCCAAGTACCAATATCTGTAATGTCAATGGTTCCTAGCTCTGTTAGTTTAAGATAAGAACCAGAAAGCACTGTTGCTACCAGAGAACCACCAGCACCTGGTGTATAAGCAAGTCTAATTGTAAAGTTACCTGCAACATCAACATCTACAATACCTTTCATAAATATTCTTAAATAGTTTGTTGTTCCAGTTGCAACAGTAATTGTATTTAATGATGGGAATGTGGTTGTTCCAGCTCTACGTACACCAGAAAGTGCTGCAGCGTTAGTCATAACGGTAGTGCTTGAAGAATAATCAAAATATAGTTCGGTTGATGATGGTGTTGCAGGACTAGAAGGAGAACCAGGAGTTAAAACAAGTGTGCAGGAATTGCTGGTTGCTACGCTTTCAACAAATAAAAGCATTTCTATCTCATACGCTGTATCAGCTTTTAGAGCAACACCATTTGTGCCAAACGCACTAACGGTTCCTGCAGTACCACCAGCAAGGTTTGCAACCTGTGTGCTAGTTTGGACAAGTTTCATATACATTGGTGGTCTAATGTTTGTTGTTGCTGAGCCACCGCCTTCAGTTATATCTAGATAATATCCTCTTGCTGAACCGCCCTGTTCAAAGAAACGCAACCTATTCTGATAAACATCTACCGTTACCCCAGTGGTAATTGTAGTATTTGTTGCTGGACTAGCGAGAAATATTTCTCCACCTTCATCACCAGATGATGCCGTTACGCTAATTTTTCCAGGAAATGAAACAGTGCTTCCTGTTGCTCCAATAGCCATGGTTGTTGCTGCTCCACCAATGTTTAGAGTGGTAGCAGTTGCGTTAATCAGATTAAAAGTTGTTTGGTTAGTTGTAAGGTCTCCACCATTAATAGCAAAGTCACCACCAATAGATAGATTATTAGTAGATGGATTATAAATTAATCCAGCATCGGTGTATAATGCTTCTGCTGTTGCAGTTCCATTATTTGCGTCAACAAAAACTGGATAAAACGATGCGTTTGTTGCTGTAGATACCGTTTTTGCTGTATCTGCAGATGTAGCACTTGTGGCAGTGCCAGCATTTCCTGTTACGTTGCCGTCAAAGGTTCCTGTAGTTCCAGAAATAACTTCTGATGTAATTGTTGCATCTGGAACAAAGGTAAGATATTGTGTTGAATCATCAAAACCAAAAAATCCAATTTTTGCTGTTGTGCCATTGTGCCATCTAAATGCAATACCACGGTCTTTATTGTCATCGCTACCTGGGGCAGTATCTCCACCAAGTGTAAAGATTGGGTCATCAACTGTAACAATTGTGGAGTTTAGTGTTGTCGTTGTTCCATTTACTGTAAGGTCTCCAGTTACCGCAATATTTCCACCAACATTTAAGTTTTCTTGAATACCTACACCACCAGTTACTTTTAAAGCACCAGTAGTTGTAGATGTTGATGTTGTAGAGTTTGTAATAGAGATGGCTGTATTTGTTGTTGCTCCACGACCAGTAACATCTGAAAGTGTATCTGTAGAATCGATTGTAATGGTATCTGTTGTAGAGTTTCCAGTTACAGATATTCCACTTCCTGCAGATAGTGTAAGTGTATCTGATGAAGAATCTGCTACTGGACTAGTTCCAGATGTTGTTGAGATTGTTGTAAAGGCATTTGGTGTAGGTCCAGTTGGACCTGTAGGTCCAGTTGGTCCTGTTGGACCAGTAACTGTAGAAGCAGCACCAGTAGCACCTGTTGGTCCTGTAGGTCCAGTTGGACCAGTTGCCCCTGTAGCTCCAGTTGCCCCTGTAGTTCCTGTGCTACCAGTAGGTCCTGTTGGTCCTGTTGGACCTTGTGAGCCAGTAGCACCAGTAGCACCTGTTGGTCCTGTTGGACCTTGTGAGCCAGTAGCACCAGTAGCACCTGTTGGTCCTGTTGGACCTTGTGAGCCAGTAGCACCAGTAGCACCTGTTGGTCCTGTGGCTCCAGTAGGACCAGTAACTGTAGAAGCAGCTCCTGTGGCTCCAGTAGGTCCTGTGGGTCCTGTAACGGTAGAAGCAGCTCCTGTTGGTCCTGTTGGACCTGTAGGACCAGTTGGACCTATTGAACCAGCACCAGACTGAAAGTATGACAAAGTTGACCAGGTGCTAGTTCCATCACCAATTTTAAACTTTCCTGTATCGGTTTCATAACCAATTTCTGCAGCTTCTAGAACTGGATTGCTTGATGTCCAGTTAGCTGCAGTCCCTCTTTTATGCTGGATTGTAGTCATATCAATAAACATTATATCATAATAAGACTGTGAACTTATTGTTAAAATTTTTGTTTTATTGCAAAACATGGTATAATTGAGTATAACTTCCCATCACAAGGAAGTTTTTGCTTTATCGGACTCTACTTCATAAAGAATACTGTCTGCCAGAATACCGTGCAATATTGGCGGTAGAGTAACAACATAAAAAATAAGGAGGTAGCAAAATGATTAAAAAATTTGCTGCAGTAGGCGTTATGGTTTTATCGCTTACAACGTGTTCAACATCGGCAACGGCTGTTGAATCAAAACCAATTGTTTCGAATGTAATACAAAGTAATAATCCTATTATTGAGAATACTATTAGCCTTCAAGAGAAAATGATTATTAATGGAAATACCCAAAGATTAAATAAAACTATTGCTAAGTTAAAACAATATGTTGGAAAAACTTGGTATGTATTTTCTGGCAATACCCCTCGTGGATGGGATTGCTCAGGTCTAACAATGTGGACCTATGAACAGCTCGGAATTGAGCTTAAGCACAGTGCAAGTGCTCAAAAAAATGCTGGTAAAAAATATAAAACCCCAAAAATTGGTGACGTTGTTGCCTTCGGATGGAAAAACTATTCTGGAGCACAACACGTTGGAATCTATATTGGTAATGGGAAGATGATTCATGCTCCTGCTCCTGGACACAGAACAGCAATTATTTCTGTAAAGAAGTGGGCTAAGATGAATTGGAATACTAAAATTACCTATACAAGGTTTATAGAAACTAACTAAAAGATGCCCTGGCTCAAAAGGTCAGGGTATTTTTATGCCCAGCCACCGTGATTAATTTCAGATGCATAGGTTCCTAATGGAGTAACCTTGCAGTAAGAACCAGACTTTACAGTAAAAGAAGACGAGAATGTGCTTGAAGATGTTAGATTAAGTGCTGGACCAAAGTTTCCTGCTGTTGTTCCAACATAAACTATTCCAGACCACTTAAAAATATTATACCCTTGGTCTGAACTGCTAATTCCAGACTTTATTGTTTTACTAACACCAAGACCAGACAAATATTCAAATTCTGGTGTTTGTTCTGTAGCCAACGTTGCCATATCTAGCTGACTTTGAGTATCAAACATAAATGATGTATTAGTTGGTGCTTTTAGCAAAAATGAAACTCCACCAGAACCAAGTCCAGAGTAAGTCAAGTTGTGATAAACCCTAATTGACATTTCGACAAAATATGCTTGAGATGCTGCAAGATAAATGCTTTTTCCCAAAGCATAAAAATCAGTATTTGCTGTTCCTGTTACAGTCTGAGTATTGTCAGCAATCGTTACTAGGCTATAATCTGTTTGTATTACACCACGACCTGCTGTAGTGTTATTTACTTTTGGTGTAGCATAAAAAAGATTGCCATCATATTCAATTCTTCCGCTAAGTGGGTTTGTTAAATTTGTTCCAGAATTAAATACTAGAGGTGCTACAGAATTTGTACCTGCTGTTAGGCTTAGTCCAGTAATAGTTTTATTTGTTAGTGTTTGACTTCCAGTTAGTGTTGTAACTACTGCGGTATCAATGCCAAGGCTAATCGCAGCACCCTCAGAGCCAGAAGCACCTCCTGAAAGACCAGAGCCAGTTGCAACAGAAGCTACGTAGTTTCCAGTAGTATCTGTTCCTAATGCAATAGTTCCTAGAAGAGCAACTGTTCCAGTTGCATTTTGAAATGTAACTGTTCTGTCTGCAGTGGGGTCGGTAACTGTTAAGATTGTTTCATAAACATTGTCTGTAGAGCCTTCAAAAATTAAAGTTTTAGATGTATTTAGTCTAAGGTCGTTGTTTACTGTAGTTGTTCCAGTAGTAGCACCAATGGATACCGTTGTCGCTGCTCCACCAATATTAAGCGTTGTTGCGTTTGTATTAAATAGTGCTGCAGTTCCAGTTGCTGTGGTTGTTATGTCTGCACCATTTACAGCAAGGTCACCAGTTAAAGTAGTATTTCCTGTTACTGCTAATGTTGTTCCAACAGTAAGTGCATTTGTAACTGCAACGGTGGCATTTCTAATTGTTGTTGTTCCTGTTGTTGCTCCGATTGTCAGGGCTGTTCCTGCTGCTGCAAAGTTTACAGTTGTTGGTGATGCCAACAGATTAAATGTTGATGCCGAAGATGTTAAGTCTCCGCCATTTACAGCCAAGTCTCCAGTAAGAGTAGTATTACCAGTTACAGCTAACGTTGTTCCAATTGTTGCAGCATTTGTAATTGCCACAGTAGAGTTTCTAATGGTTGCAGTACCAGAAGTAGCACCAATAGTTAAAGTAGTTGCAGCACCTCCAAAACTTAGAGTAGTCGCATTTGTGTTAAATAGTGTTGCTGTTGTTGCTGTAGTTGTAATATCTCCACCATTAACCGCAACATCTCCTGTAAAAGTATTTGTTGACCTTGCCAAAACTGCTACTGCTGCAGCCATATCGGTGTGATAATCAGTAAATGCAGTTACGATATTTGCACTGTCACCAAGTGCTGGAATTGTTACGGTAACATCGCTTAGGGTAAGTTCGGTGGTCATAAGTAGATTATATCACAATCTTACTTTTGAAAAATGCTAAGTTGTTTAAGAATCGCTCATTATTTGGCTCTATTTCTAGTGCTTTTTCAATATACTTGACAGCCTTAGAATACTTTTCTAGATGCCACGCAGAAATTGCTGCTAGGTCATATGGCAATGCTCCCCATGCAAAATCTTCACAAAGGTAATCAAGTGGTTTTTCTTTTATTTTTAGTGCTGTTGTAGCATACCAATAACAGTCACCCCATTGCTGATTATCATAACACCATTTTGAAAAATCAACATATGGCTCTCGCCTATCTCCTGCCTCTCTAATTGCTCCAGTTAAATATACATCTGCAATTTCTGGATTACATTTTGCAAGAAATCTATATGCTGCTGAACGTTCTGGTCCCCATACTGCTTTTGGCAATTCTAGGTAACGTTTAAACTCTTTTGTAGCACTTGCATAAGCACCATGATAAAAAAGTTCTCTTGCATAGTAAAATGTATTTCTGTCGTCTGTTGGGTCTTCTTGAATAGCCAAGTCAAGTAGTGGGAAGTATTGTCCACGTGATTTTGTGCTATCTGGATAGTGATGAATTTCTAAATCAATCCATTCTTGGACTTCATCAATTCTATCTGGAGTAAGTGTTTCGTGTACTGGATGTTTCCATCTATAGCCATTACGAGAATGAATCTTATCTCCACCATATTCTAGTCCTGGACTACCGTCTTGATTCCATGACCAAGTATATTTGTATCTGGGTCTAGTTGTTTGTGCATTAATTTTTTCAAGATGCTTTCGCCATCCTGGAACAAGAACTTCGTCCATATCAAGTGCTATGCATATGTCAATGTCTGCTGGTATTAAAGCTAATGATGTATTGCGAGCATTATCAAATCTCCAAGGCTTTACTGATGCAGAAAAAACTTCTACACCACATTCATATGCTTTATCTATTGTGCCATCTGTAGACCCAGTATCAAGAATCAGGCGGTAGTCAGCATCTTTACAGGACTCTGCCCATCTTTCCACAAACTGTTCTTCGTTAAGTGCAATTGTATAAACTGCTATTTTCACATCTCTCCTATGCTCAAATACTATTATACAGTACCGCCATCAATTGATGGTAGAGAAAGTGTTTTTGTTCCAGAATCATAAACCAATGGACTATTTACAATAAGCAATCCTGTAGAGCCAGTTGGTCCTGTCGGACCTGTCGGACCAGTTGGTCCTGTTACTGTACTTGCTGCGCCTGTTGCACCAGTGGGTCCAGTTGGACCAGTGGCTCCTTGTGCTCCTGTATTTCCAGTAAGACCAGTAGCACCAGTAGGTCCTGTTGGTCCAATGGGACCAGTTGGACCTGTAGCCCCATCTGTTCCGTTAGTTCCGTTAGTGCCAGATGGACCAGTAGGTCCTGTTGGACCCTGAATGCCTTGAGGTCCAGTTGGTCCAGTAGCACCATCTAGCCCATTGGTTCCTGCTGTACCTTGTGGACCAGTAGGACCTGTTGGTCCTGTAGGACCAATATCTCCCTGTGCTCCTGTGGAACCAGTAGTTCCTGTGCTACCAGTAGGTCCTGTAGGACCAGTTGGACCTTGTGAGCCTGTTAATCCAGTAGCACCTGTTGGTCCTGTAGCACCTATTGCTCCTGTGGCTCCAGTGGGTCCTGTGGGTCCTGTTACTGTAGAAGCAGCACCTTGTGCTCCTGTTGGTCCTGTTGGACCAATAGCACCTGTTGGACCAGTTACGGTAGAAGCTGCTCCAGTAGGACCTGTCGGTCCAGTTGGTCCAATATCTCCAGCATTTCCAGTAGCACCTGTTGGACCTGTAGGACCCTGAGAACCAGTTAATCCTGTAGAGCCAGTAGGTCCTGTAGGTCCTGTACTTCCTGTTGGTCCAGTAACAGTACTTGCTGCTCCTTGTGGTCCTGTCGGACCTGTAGGTCCAGTTGGTCCTTGAGAACCAGTAGGACCTGTAACCATAGAGGCAGCACCTTGTGGACCTGTGGGACCTGTGGGACCTAGCGGTCCTGTTGGACCTGTAACTGTTGATGCAGCACCTGTTGGACCAGTTACACCAATATCACCAGTTCTAGCAAAATCAAGGACAATGCCAGAGCCAGGGGTAAGTCCAGAAATAGCACCAGCAACATATGCAACTGGAATCTTATAGTATCCAGTATCAGCAACTACAGTTCCACTAATCATAAAGATTAGGATTTGACCAGATGAGCCATTTGCTGATTGAAAGATTAAATATCCTTTAATTGATGATGTCGAATCATCAAAGGTATCGTACCATCCAGTCATTGATACATTGTTAGCATTTACGTTATCGATATAAATTTGTGTGATAGATAGTGGAACTGAGTTGTTAAATCTTATATACCCTGCTCCTGGGTCAGCATCTACTGTGTTGTTTGAGTAAAGATATGGAACACCTGCTCGTTTACCTTCTGGACCAGTAGCACCTGTAGGACCTTGATGTCCCTCTGGTCCTGTTGGACCTGTTGGACCAGTTGGTCCTGTAACTGTACTTGCAGCTCCTGTAGGTCCTTGTGGTCCTGTTGGACCAGTTGGACCAGTAGCACCATCTGCACCAACATAGCCATTTGCACCTGCAGGTCCTGTAGGACCAGTTGGACCAACTCCACCTGCAGAACCAGTAGGTCCAGTAGGTCCTGTTGGACCAGATTGTGGCGGTACGAATTCATAAAGACCAGATGAAGAATTATATGATAAGACATATCCATTTGCTCTAGCTGCAATAGATACGTCGTGTAATTCTCCAAGTTCAAATCCGTTTTGTACTTTTACATAAATCTTTCCATTATTCTGCTGTTTTCTAAGAACATATCCAAGAAATACTAGATGTGCTGGTGCATATGGTTTTGAAGCAAGACCAAAAATAAGTGAGCCATTTGTTCCTAGCCATATTGGGTCACCAGCATTTGCTGAGTTTGTATTAATTCCTTCAAGAAGACCTTCAGTAACAACATAGCCTTGCTCACCTTGCAATAAGTTTTGTTTTAGAATACCAATAGTTTTTGAAGATGTTGCTTCTCCACTGTTACTTGCAAGGGTAATTGTTGGATTATTTCCGTCAGCACCATTAATATAAACTGCCTGACCCTTATAAAGAGTTGTTCCAGTTGAATTTTTTACGTATTGGTCAACCTGTGATGTAAAGTTATCAATCCATTGTGTATTGTAGTTTGTTCCGTCTATTTTTGCTAAAAGCTGACCTGCTGCACCTCCAGATGGAACACCTTGACCAGTTGCTCCTGTAGCACCTGTAGCACCTGTACTACCAGTAGGACCTATTGGTCCTGTTGGACCCTGTGGTCCTGTTGCTCCAGTTAGAACCATGCCAGGTGCAGGAATAATCTTTATTGTGTCAGAGGTTGCGGTTTGGTTGATTACCTTAATTGTCGGGGCATCAGAAACGATAGTCTTTACAACTACGTCTATATTATTTACAGGTACTACTTTTACAACTTCGGCAGGATTGGTAGTTGCAATAACCTCAACTGTACCTGCTGGAGTACCTGTTACTTTAAGTGTTGACATTAAGGATTATCGGTTACATCAGGGATAACGGTAATGGTTCCAATTACTGGAGTCCAAATGCTTCCATTAGCTAAAGTAACCTGTAAGTCAAAAGCGAGTTCAGCGACAACGTTAGAGTATCCGCTACCCCATGTTGCTGTAACTGCTGGTAGGGCGGTAATCTCAACATATCCAGCTCCAGCAGTAGTTTGCAATGTATCTAGAGTTTCACCCTTGTAATCATAAGCAGTAGATGCGTATGTCCATCCAGTTGTAGACTGGGCTGTTGTTTCATCGTTCTCATAAAACTCAATGCGAAGTTTGGCGGTGTCACCACGGACAATTTTCCATTTAATATTAGCTGGGTCAGCACCATAAGAAGAGTTTGAGGATGAAGTCATAGTAATATCATTATACACTACAAATCAGACAAAAGTGCTAGTATTCTCGGCGGTGGGTATGTGAGAGAGAGACACCAAAAATACTAGCAAATATAGTATATCACAACCTGTGGATAACTTGTGTATAAAATCGTTATATAAAAGTTACTGTGAATTTGTCAAAAAACACTTGACAAAAGCTTTCGGCGTGGTACTATATATATTATATATAGATAGAAGATATAAATATATTAAACTATAGTATATATATTAAATATATATAATAATAATCAATCGTCGGATTTTTTAGTTCTTGATGAAACTGTTCTTACACCTTGAGTAATTAACAAATCATATAGTTTGTCTATTTTTTCTTCTACAGCTTCTGTTCTTGATTCTAATCTAGTTACTTGGTCTTTCATAGAGGAACCACTATTAGGTCTGATTTCCTTTTTGATTTCATCAAAGTAGTGTTTGACTAACCATCTAACACCTAGTGATGCAGTTGTGATAATTGTTGAAAGACTAATAGTAATTGCAAGCACTGATTCTAACATTGTCATACTCTCAATTATACAGTATTATTTCGGCGGTATAAAGCTCTCGCTGAAAAAATCGGCGTGATATAGAGACACTAAACACAATAACCAGCATAGCTGCAGTATGTGTTACAATATATGTATGAAAGATAATGGCGATGTCGAATTTTTAGACCTATTTGACCCTAACCAGCAAAAAGCTGATAGACAACTAGTCGAATCTCGTCTCGCTATTTGTAATACGTGTCCGTTTTTTAATAAAACATTTCAAAAATGTAGAAAATGTGGATGTTTTATGCAATTAAAGACTACATTAGTTCAAGCTAAGTGTCCTGAAGGACATTGGTAAATCAAGGCAAACGGAGTTTGCTATTGCTACCCCCAAACATTTATAGACCCATAGGAGAGAAATGAAGAAAATTGCATATATTTTGTCAGCTGCAGCATTGTCATTTGCCTGGATGTATGGCTTTATGATTGCTATTAGGTATTTGTTTAGTGTTTGATACCTTGGCAAATCTGAAGCAAACTCACTTTGCTCGTTTTCTGAAAAAATTTTCATTTTGGGAAAAATCTGAATATTTTGTAAAGATGAATGATACACATAAAAATAAAAACAGAGTCATTTTTTAGTGAGCACACTGGTGGCGTACCTGATATTTTATTTGACTAAAGACTAGAAGACATCTCCGCCCCACCTCAATATGTTTGCGCACGAATTGTAACGAATTGATAACAGTATGTCTATTTATCTAATAAATGTCTGGGGTGTGTGTCATAATAGTATCACAACAAAGAAAGGTCAAACTATGGACAACGATATCAAGAAGTTTCTCTACATCTACGCTATTCCTATCGCAATAATGTCTCTGACAATGGTATTCATCGCCCCACCTGTTTTTAGTCAGGCTATCTTGGGAATGGTTTCCCTTGTAGCCCTTGTGTGTATTGCTATGGCTCTCCTAATGGACTACCTTGACAAATAAATGTCATAGGGTCAATGTATAATAAAATCAACAAAGAAAAGGAAAAATGTATTGGCTAGTATTGCTCTTGCTATCGTTAGGGGTCTGGCTTTGGCTAAGTCAGTAAAGGAAAAGGCTCTCCCTATTGTAAAGGCGTATGCTTGCCGTAGTTGCAACACTATGGCATTCGTAACATTTGAAAATGACAAGATAACAATCAAAAGGTGTGTGTGTAAGTAATGGGTATTGAGACAGTCTTAGTTCTAGCAATCGCTTATCTACTATTCAAAGACAAGGAAAAGAAGAGTGACTAAACCATTTATCTTCACAGGTATCGGGCTATTCTTGCTTACCGCTTGGCAGGTTATCTCTGAGATACACTGGGGAAGCGTGGCTGCTTGTGTTGCAGGTTATAGTCTAATCGAAACGATTTTCAACTAAGTCTGTGGGTGTGTCGTCTTGACATACCCCAGATTTTGTG